>Ga0207698_10000113_pt1 | contig 50452 bp, 45 predicted proteins | sample KBSCornC22_FD_184298 | JGI IMG/M metagenome (GOLD analysis project Ga0207698, IMG submission 184298) | Corn rhizosphere microbial communities from Kellogg Biological Station, Michigan, USA - KBS Corn C2-2 (SPAdes) (version 2) | ecosystem: Host-associated > Plants > Roots > Rhizosphere > Soil ... | reverse complement strand
CGGCAGCAAGCCCACGCCGGCTTCGACCAGTCCGATGTAGCTTTCCAGCGCGGCGACGGTACGCGCGCTGTGCATCTGCAATTCACAGCCGCCGCCGAGGCACAGCCCGCGCACCGCGGCAACGGTTGGTACCAGGCCGTGCTGCACGCGCATCGTCGCGCGCTGGAAGTTCGCGATCATGGCCTCGAGTTGCGAAACCTTGCCGTCCTTCAACAGCGCGAGCACGCCCTTGAGGTTGGCGCCGGCCGAGAACACCGGACCTGATTGCCACACCACCAGCGCCTTCAGCTTCTGCTCGGCAAGGCCGACCGCATGCTGGATGCCGTCCAGCACCTGGTCGTCGAAGGTGCACATCTTGGTCTTGAAGCTGACGATGCCGACGTCGTCGCCGCCCAGCGTCCACAGGCGGATGCCGTCGTTTTCCCAGACCGTTGCGCCTTGGTCAAACTTTTCACCGATCAGCGCGTCGGGGAACAACTGGCGCTTGTAGACCCGCGCTGACGACCGCGGCAAATTGCTGTTTTCGCGCGGCGAGTACGACCTATCCGCGAAATGCACGCCCTTGCGGCCATCGGTGACCCAGGCGGGCAGCGGCGTATTGCTCATCGCCCTGCCGGCGGCGATGTCTTCGGCAATCCAGTTGCCGACCTGTTCCCAGCCGGCCGCCTGCCAGGTTTCGAACGGCCCGAGCTTCCAGCCGTAACCCCAGCGGATCGCGAAATCGACGTCGCGCGCGGTTTCCGCAATGCCATCGAGGTGGTATGCGGTGTAATGGAAAAGGTCGCGGAAGCACGCCCACAGGAATTGCGCCTGCGGATCGTTCGATTCGCGCAGCTTGGCGAACTTTTCGGCCGGATTCCTGATTGCCAGGATCGCCGCAACTTCGTCGGAGGCTTTCTGTTCCGAAGCGCGGTAGTCCTGCTTCGCGAGATCCAGCACCTGAATTTCCTTGCCGGCTTTCCGGTAAAAGCCGGCGCCCACTTTCGCACCCAGCGCGCCTTTCTCGATCAGCGCGGTCAGCCACGCAGGTGACTTGAAGTGTTCGTGCCACGGATCGTCGGGCAGGGTGTCCGCCATGGTCTTGATGACGTGCGCCATGGTATCGAGGCCAACCACGTCGGCGGTTCGATAGGTTGCCGATTTCGGCCGCCCGATGGCCGGGCCGGTCAGCGCGTCCACCGCGTCGAAGCCGAGCTTGAACCGGGTGGTGTGGTACATCGTCGAGAGGATCGAGAACACGCCGATGCGGTTGCCGATGAAGTTCGGCGTGTCCTTCGCAAACACCACGCCCTTGCCGAGCGTGGAGGTGAGGAAGGCTTCCAGTCCTTCAAGCAGGCCGCGATCAGTGGCCTTGCCCGGAATCACCTCGACCAGGTGCATGTAACGCGGAGGGTTGAAGAAGTGCACCCCGCAGAACCGATGCCGCAGATTTTCCGGCAGCGCTTCGGCCAACTCGTTGATCGACAGCCCCGAGGTGTTGCTGGCGAGGATCGTATGTTCCGGGATGTACGCGGCGACCTTCCTGTAGAGGTCGAGCTTCCAGTCCATCCGTTCGGCGATCGCCTCGATCACGAAATCGCAATCCTTCAGCGCGGCGAGGTTCTCGTCGTAATCGGCGGGCGTGATGGCGCTGGCGAGCTCCTTGACCGCCAGCGGCGCGGGCGACATCTTGCCGAGGTGCTGGATGGCCTTGACGGCAATGCCGTTCTTCGGCCCCTCCTTGGCGGCGAGGTCGAACAGCGCGGTCTCGATGCCGGCATTGGCGAGGTGCGCGGCGATCTGCGCGCCCATCACGCCGGCGCCCAGCACGGCGGCTTTGCGGATTCGAAGGATGTCAGACATGAAAACTCCGGGGCAATCAGTGGAACTTGTGAAGAATCAGGCATTGGATTCCCGCTTTCGCGGGAATAACGGCAGCAAAAAGCGCACCATCACTACGCCCGCAGGCCCGCCGCGGTGAAATGGATCAAGTGTTTGGCCATCTGTTCGCGGTGGGTGCGCTCGCTGTCGCCGCTGCGGCGCTTGATCATCCCGAAATCGGCCATGGCGTACGTGAGCGCACCGACCGCGATGTCCAGCCGCCAGTACAATTCCTGTTTCTCGAGCTGCGGCAGCAACCGTGCGAACGCCGCCGCAAAATCCTTGAGCACGTAGCCGTAGTTGTCCGACAGGAACGTGCGCAGGTTGCTGTTGTGCTCCGCGAATGCGCGTGCCAGCACGCGCATGAACACCGATCCGCCTTCGCGATCCAGCGATAGTTCTAGCGCCGGCGTGATGAACGCGTCGAGCAGGTCCTCGAGGGTCACGGAATCGGTCTTGGCGAGTGCGGCCAGGCGTTCGAGACGGCGGTCGCTCAATTCGTCCAGCCGGCGGCGGAATACCTCCTCGATCAGATTGTTCTTGGAACCGAAGTGGTAGTTGACGGCGGCCAGATTGACCTTGGCCGCCGCGGTGACCTGACGCAGCGACGCCGCGGCGAACCCGCGTTCCGCGAACAATTCCTCCGCGGCGCCCAGGATGCGTTGGCGGGTGGAGAATTGCGGGTTGTCGCGCATGCCGGTTTCCTGCCCAATCACGTTTCAAACAAACGTTTGAAGTCTAGGCTGAACGCGCACCCCGGTCAAACAGGTTCCCGCCCTTGGCCTCGTCCGCGCCGTTGAGCTAGAATCTTTCACTCTTTTGTGAGCTAACTCCGCATTTTGCGCGGGTTTTTCAGGATATGCTCACGAACCCGGGCGGGTTTCGTGCGCATTTTTTTATCTTTCATCAGCAAGTCGAGGAAAACATGGCGCTGGAGCGCACCCTTTCGATCATCAAACCCGATGCCGTCGCCAAAAACGTGGTCGGGCGGATTTACGCACGTTTCGAGAATGCCGGCCTGAAGGTGATCGCGGCCAAGATGAAACAGCTTTCGCGCGCGGAAGCCGAAGGTTTTTACGCGGTGCATCGCGAGCGTCCGTTCTTCAAGCCGCTGGTCGAATTCATGGTGTCAGGCCCGGTGATGATCCAGGTGCTGGAAGGCGAGGGCGCGATCGCGAAGAACCGCGAGTTGATGGGCGCCACCAACCCGAAGGAAGCGGCCGCGGGAACCATCCGCGCGGATTTCGCACAAAGCATTGACGCCAACGCGGTGCATGGCTCGGACGGCCCGGACACCGCACGTTTCGAAATCGGTTACTTCTTCGCCGCGACGGAACTCTGCCCTCGCGGGTAATTTGCTTTTCGGGGAATGCACATGGCCGACATGGCCCGTGCCAATCTGCTGGACTTCGACCGCGACGGAATGCGTGCCTTCTTCGCCGGGCTTGGCGAGAAGCCGTATCGCGCCGATCAGGTGATGAAGTGGATCTATCACCGCCTCGAAAGCGATTTCGGGGCGATGACCGACCTCGGCAAAGGCTTGCGCGAAAAGTTGCCCGAAGTCGCAATCGTCTCGCCGCCCAAAGCCTTGCTGGACAAGGCTTCCAGCGACGGCACCCGCAAATGGCTGCTGGGCATGGATGCGGGCAACGCAGTCGAAACCGTGTACATCCCCGAGCCGACGCGCGGCACGTTGTGCGTGTCTTCGCAGATCGGCTGCGGCTTGAACTGCCGGTTCTGTTCCACGGGTACGCAGGGTTTCAACCGCAACCTCGCCGCGTCCGAAATCATCGGGCAGGTGTGGCACGCCGCGAAACAACTCGGCAACGTCACCCACCAGCAACGCCGGATCACCAACGTGGTGATGATGGGCATGGGCGAACCGCTGCTGAACTTCGACAACGTCGTCAAGGCCATGAGCCTGATGCGCGACGACCTCGGCTTCGGACTCGCGTCCAAGCGCGTGACGCTTTCGACCGCCGGCGTGGTGCCGATGATCGACAAGCTGGGCGAGGTCGCCGACGTTTCGCTCGCGGTCTCGCTGCACGCGCCCAACGACGAGTTGCGCACGCAACTGGTACCGCTCAACAAGCGTTGGGGTATTGGTGAATTGCTTGATGCGTGCGCGCGTTACGCCGCACGCAAACCGCGCGCGACCATCACCTTCGAATACACGTTGATGAAAGGCATCAACGACACGCCGGTGCTGGCGAAGCAATTGGTCAAGTTGATGCGCCGCCTGCCGGGCAAGGTGAACCTGATTCCGTTCAACCCGTTCCCGGGCACACAGTACGAGCGCTCGGACGAAACGGTCATCCGCGATTTCCAGACGATCCTGTTGAACGCCGGTGTGCAGACGATGGTCCGCCGTACCCGCGGCGAGGACATCGACGCCGCGTGTGGCCAGTTGAAGGGCAAGGTGGCGGACCGTACCCGCCGCCATGCGGAATTCCAGCGCCGTGTCGAAGCCGCATCGCAATCGGAGATCCAGGCCCATGCTGCGTAAATCAGCCCTGCTGTCCGCGGCGATGGTGCTCGTGCTGGGGCTCGCGGCGTGCAAGCACGATCCGGCGATCATCGATTACCCGACGCCGATGAGCAACCTGAAGCAGGCGCCGCGCGACAGCGCCAAGGAAGACAAGCAGTCGGCCGCGCAGACGCATACGCAGCTCGCGGTGGCCTACATGGGCCAGAACAATTTGAAGGACGCCGAGACCGCGCTCAAGAAGGCGCTGACCTTCGACGACAAATACGTCCCGGCGCACACCATGCTGGCGATCCTCGAGTGGCGCATCGACCGGCTGCAGGAAGCCGACAAGGAATTCCGTGCCGCCATCGCGCTGGATCCTTCCAACGGCGACACCAACAACAACTATGGCAAGTTCCTGTGCGAGACCGGCAAGCAGCAGGATGCGATGCGCTATTTCAAGCGCGCGCTGGCCGATCCGTTCTACAAGACGCCGGCGGTGGCCAACACTAATGCCGGCACCTGCCTCTTGAAGAGCAACGATTACGCCGGCGCCGAAGCGTACCTGCGCAAGGCGCTGGAACTCGAACCGAATTACAGTACCGCCCTGCTGGCCATGGCCGCGCTCGATTACGGCAAGGGCGACGCGTTCAAGGCGCGTGGCTACCTGCAGCAGTTCGAAGCCGCCGGCGCGGCCACGCCTGATTCATTGCTTCTCGGTTACCGCATCGCCACTCGTCTTGGTGACAAGGAAACTGCCGCCAATTACTCCAGTCGCCTGCAGGATCAGTTCCCGAATTCGGCGCAGGCGCAATCGCTTGATGGTTCCAGCCAATGATCGATCGCGAAGAAGACAGCCGGGATCTGTTCGACGCCCGGGACACGCAAGGTACTTCGCCCGTCGCGGAACACGATCACGCCGCCGACTCGCTCGGCGCGCGATTGCGCGCGGCGCGCGAAGCGAAGGATTTGAGCATTCCCGAATGCGCCGGCGCGTTGCACCTGCCCATCAAGGTGCTGGAACGACTGGAGTCGAATGACTTCGGCGAGCCCGAACATTTCGTGTTCCTGCGCGGTGCCTTGCAGGGCTACGCGCGCCATCTCGGGCTGCCTGCCGGCGCTTGCGATCAGGCACTGCGCACCGTGGCCCCGGTCGAGCAGCCTCCGCTGGTGTCGGTGGCACGCACGTCGCCGGCGCGCTGGTTGTTGCAGCGCTACGGCACCGCGGCGACCTACATCGTGCTGACGGCGACCATCGCGGTGCCCTTGGTGTTGCTGGGCCTGCGCGGTGGACTGGAACGTCCCTCCGCTCGCATTGTCTCGCTGGACCAGGCACCGGCCTCGACGCCCCATACCGCGCAGGCGACGGCTCCGAGCAGCGCCACCGCCTCCAGTGACCTGTCGGACGCATCGCCCGATGCCACGCCGTTCCGTGCATCGATGACGCCGTTCGCGGCGATCGGACTCAGCGACAACGGCGATGCATCCCAGCCTCCGCCGGTGACGCCGGCCCCGATGCCGCTCGCCGCGGCCGGGCAGCACGCGCTCACGCTTTCGGCGAGCGCCGACTGCTGGTTCGAGATCACCGACGCCGACGGCAACAAGGTCGACTCCGGGATGCTGCACGCCGGCGACAACCGCACCTGGCACGCCGCCGGGCCGCTGCATGTCACGCTGGGCAACGCCGAAGGCGTCAGCGTCACCCGCGACGGCCAGCCGCTGGCGCTGGACGCGTACCGGCACGCCAATGTCGCCCGATTCGACGTTTTCACCCCGCCTGCCGGCGGTGGCGAGAACGACTGACGGAGCGTTGAAAGGCGGCCTTCGGTTTGGGCAGCGGCCTGTCGCGGATCGAGCCCCGGAGGGTTCGATCCGTCGAAGCCCGCGTGGCGCATGTTCCGGGTCCGGCGTATTGAAAGTGCAGGAAGGCACTTTTCAACAAACGACCGAGTTCCAGTATCCTTGGCCGTTCCGCGCGTGGTTTCCGACGCGCGGGATTCCGCACGCACTTGGGTGAACGATGGCTTTCGAAGATTACGACCAGTACGAGCAGGGCGAACAGGTCCGCAAGTGGATCAAGGAAAACGGCATCGCCGTCGTGGTCGGGGTGGTGCTGGCGCTGGCGCTGATCTTCGGCTGGCGGCAATGGCAGGAGCACAAGGCCAACCGTGAGGTGCAGGCGGCCTCGCAGTTTGCCGTGATCCAGAACGCGGTGCAGTCGGACAACAAGCAGGCGATGGCCGCCGCGCTCGCCGACCTGCAGAAGAACTACGCCGACAGCGCCTATGCGGCGCTGGGCAGCGCCGCTACGGCCGAGTACGACGTCGGCAAGGATGACTTGAAGCCGGCCGCGCAAAACCTGCAGTGGGCCGTTTCCCACAGCAAGCAGCCAGCCCTGAAATCGCTGTTCACCTTGCGCTTGGCACGAGTGCTGATCGCGCAGGACCAGGCCCAGCAGGCGCTGAAGGAACTGGCGGGCATTCCTTCCGGCCAGTACGCGGCGCTGTCCGCGGAACTTCGCGGCGATGCGCTGCTCAAACTCGGCAAGTCCAGCGAAGCGCGCGACGCCTATCAACAAGCGATGGCGAAGCTCGACAAGGACAATGGCGCGCCCGCGCGCCACGCGTTGCAGATGAAGCTGGACAACCTCTCGCAGCCCGCCGCTGCACCGCCCGGAGCCAAGGCTCAATGAAGCTTCGCCATCTTCTGCTGTTGCCGCTGCTGGTCGCGACGGTCGCATTGTCCGGTTGCGGGTTGTGGAACAAGATATTCAAGCACGGCGAAAACGTGCAGCCACCCAAGCCGCTGGCGGAATTCACGCCCAGCGTGCAGGTCGAGGAATTGTGGTCCACCCGGATCGGCGACGGTTCCGGGCGTTCAGGCATTCGGCTGCAACCGATGTTCGCGGACGGCAAGCTGTACCTGATCAGCACCGACGGCAAGATCGAGGCGCTGGACGCGGCCACCGGCAAGGAAGTGTGGGAACAGTCCACCCGCACCGGAAGCGGCATCTGGCCTTTCAAGCACAAGAAACCCGGCCCCGACGCGCGTTACGCGGGCGGCCCGACCGTGCTCGGCAACCTGCTGGTCGTCGGCACGCTGGATGGTCACGTATACGGGATGGACGCCGCATCCGGCAAGCAACTGTGGAGTGCCACGGTGGACGCCGAGGTGGTTTCGTCGCCCGCGATCGACGCAGGCATGGTGTTCGTGCGCACCAACTCCGGTTACGTGTATGCGTTCGATGCCAATTCGGGCGAGCGCAAGTGGCTCTACGACCAGGCCAATGTGCCGTTGCTCAGCCTGCGCGGCAATGGTCCGCTGCTCGCCGCGCACGGCGTGGTGATGTTCGGCAGCGATGACGGCAACGTGGTTTCGCTTCGCAGCGACACCGGCGCGATCCAATGGAAGGTCCCGATCACCAAGGGCCTGGGCCGCACCGACATCCAGAAATTGAACGACGCCGACGATGCACTTCAACTCGACGGCAGCATCTTGTATGCCACGGCCTATCACGGCGAACTCACCGCGATCGATGCCACGCAAGGGCAGATCGCGTGGAGCCGGCCGTTCTCCAGCTATGTGGGCGTCGGCGTCGCCGACAAGCAACTGGTCGGCGTGGATGACGACTCGCTGGTGTGGGCGTTCTCGAGGGACGGCGGCGGCGATCTGTGGAAGCAGGACGCGCTGCAATACCACTGGCTGACCGCGCCGGCCATCCAGGGTCAATACGCGGTGGTGGGCGGCGTCGAGGGTTACGTGCACTGGCTCGACCTTTCCGACGGCAAGCTCGCCGCGCGCATGCGTCTGTCAAAAGATGCAATCCGCGCGCGCCCGGTGGTGAACGGCGACACGGTTTACGTGGAAGACGTGAAGGGGCACGTGGCGGCGTATCGGATTTCCGGAAGCGTCGGGCAGTAATCCGTCCCTGAGTCCCGCATGCTGAAACGTTGCAGGACCGCGACGCGCGCGTGACCCATGTACGCGCTCTGTCCGGTCCACGCATGTCGCGGACATGGGCGGTATTTGTGCGATCATCCATGACCGCTGCCTCGCCAAAGCACATGGCAAACTGCAACGCTCCAGGTTCGTGAAGTCCAGAACGGCTTTCCGTGGCCTGACTTTTCACGAGGTTGTGCGATCATCCTTGATCGCTGTTTCGATGGGGTGCTCGCCGAGCGGCGCCGTTCCACGCTTGGAAAGTCCAGAACGGCCTTCCTTGGCCTGACTTTTCACACAAGCTTCTTCGAATGGAATTCTGGCCGTGCTTCCCGTAGTCGCTCTCGTCGGTCGTCCCAACGTCGGCAAGTCCACGCTCTTCAATGCGCTGACCCGCAGTCGCGATGCGCTGGTTGCGGACCTGCCGGGCGTCACCCGCGACCGTCATTACGGGGTGTGCCGGCTCGGCGCGCGGCCGTTCGTGCTGGTCGACACGGGCGGCTTGTCCGGTGCGCGCGTCGACATCGACGAATTGACCGAGAAGCAGGTGCAGCGCGCGATCGAGGAGGCCGGCATCTGCGTGCTGCTGGTCGATGCGCGCGAGGGCCTGCTGCCCCAGGATCGCGTGATCCTCGACCGCTTGCGCCGCACCGGCAAGCCCGTGCTGCTCGCGGTCAACAAGACCGACGGCATCGATGCGCAGGCGGCGCTGGCGGAGTTTGCTTCGCTGGGCGTGGCGGCGACGTTTGCGATCGCCGCGGCCCACGCGCGCGGGCTCGATGCGCTGCTCGCCGCGACGCTGCCGCTGCTTCCGCCGGACGCCGACGAAGGCGCGCTCGCGGAACATGATGAAGCTGGCGGAACCCGTGTCGCGATCGTCGGCCGGCCCAACGTCGGCAAGTCCACCCTGGTCAACCGCCTGCTCGGCGAGGAACGCGTGGTGGTTTCCGACATCGCCGGCACCACCCGCGATTCCATCCACGTGCCACTGGAGCGCGATGGCAAACGCTACACCTTGATCGACACCGCGGGCGTGCGGCGGCGCGGTCGGGTCGAAGACGCGCTGGAGAAGTTCAGCGTCATCAAGACGTTGCAGTCCATCGCCGCGGCCGAAGTGGTGGCGGTGATGCTGGACGCAGGCGAGGGCGTCACCGACCAGGACCTGGCGCTGATCGGGCAGGTGCTGGACGCCGGACGCGCACTGGTGATCGTCGCCAACAAGTGGGACGGGCTGGAGCAATACGATCGCGAACGCTGCAAGGCCGGACTCGAGCGCAAGCTCGATTTCGTGGCGTGGGCGCGGGTCGTGTTCCTGTCCGCAAAACACGGTTCGGGCCTGCGCGAACTGATGCGTGCGATCGATCGCGCCGGCGTGGCGGCGTCGCGCGAACTCGGCACGTCCGACCTGACGCGCGCGCTGGAAAAAGCGGTGGCGGCGCATCAACCGCCGCTGGTACGCGGGCATTCGCCCAAGCTGCGCTTCGCACATCCGGGCGGCGATCATCCGCCGACCATCGTGATCCACGGCAGCCGCACCAAGCACATCGCGGACAGCTATCGGCGTTACCTCGAAAACTTCTTCCGCAAGCGCTACAAGCTGGAGGGCACGCCGATCCGCATCGAATTCCGTGAGGGCGAGAACCCCTACGCCGGCAAGCGCAACGTGCTCACCGAGAGCCAGCAGCGCAAGCGTCGGCGCATGATGCGCCATGTGCGTGGGCGCTGACGAAACGCTTGGCGTGGTACTCGCCGGCGGCGCGGGCAGTCGCGTCGATGGTGCCGACAAGGGTCTGTTGCCACTGTGCGGACGCCCGCTGATCGAATGCGCATTGGAACGCCTGCGTCCGCAATGCGACCGCATGCTGATCGTCGCCAACCGCAATATCGACGTTTACGCGCGCCACGCGCCCGTCGTGCATGACGACAATGGCGGTCACGCGGGTCCCATGGCCGGGCTGGTGGCTGCATTCGGGTTCCTCGAAGCCAACCGGCACGCGTTGCCGCGTTGGTTGCTGACCGTGCCCGTCGATTGCCCGGACCCGCCGTGCGATCTCGCAGCGCGGTTGCGTACTCGATTGACCAAAAACGCCGATGCACGCTGCGCATACGTGCAGCGTGCGGACCGGCCGCAGCCATTGTTCGCGATCTATCGCATCGATGACGCCGCGGCGTGGCACGCGTCCGCACGAGCGGCGCTGCGCAAGCATGCATCGCCGATGCGCTGGCATGCCGAGATGGGCGCCATCGCGGCCGATTTCGATGATGCCTTCGACGCGTTCCATAATCTCAATACGCCGGAAGATTTCCGCGACTACGAACGCGCGCATGGCTGAAACCGCTTACCCGAATCGCATTGGTCTGGAACGCGCGCTCGAGATCGTGGCTGCGCGCGCGGCACGATACCGCCTGCCGATCGAAACGGTGCCGCTTGCCGAGGCGCTTGGACGCGTCCTGGCCGAAGACGTGCGCGCGCCGCATCCGTTGCCGCCCTTCGACAATTCGGCGATGGACGGTTTCGCATTGCGTGGCGCGGACCTGCCGGCGACTGGCGAGCGCATTTTCACGCTGGTCGGCGACGTGTTTGCAGGTGCAGCAATCGCGCCCGCGGTCGCCACGGGCGAGTGCGTGCGCATCACGACCGGCGCGCCGATGCCGCCCGGCGCGGATACCGTGGTGATCAAGGAAAACGTGGCCATTGACCGCGACCGCATCACCGTCAAAGCGGGCGAGAAAGCGGGCGCCAACGTGCGTGCAGCGGGCGAGGATTACGCGGAGGGCGATCTCGCATTCGTGGCCGGAACGCCGGCAAGCGCGGCGGGGCTTGCCGTGTTGGCCGCGCTAGGCATCGCCTGTGTTGAAGTCCGCAGCCTGCCGCGCATCGCCGTGATCGCCACCGGCGACGAACTGGTGCCGCCGGGACAGCCGTTGGGATTCGGACAGATCCACGAATCCAACGCGGTGATGCTGGCTGCCCTCGCGCATGAATCCGGTGCGCGCGTGGTGATGCAGCATTGCGTGCGCGATGAACCGCAAGCACTGCAGACCGCGCTGCTGGAAGCCACCGCCGATGCCGACCTGATCGTCACCAGCGGCGGCGTGTCGGCCGGCGAGGCCGATCACCTGCCAGACGTGTTGCAGACGATCGGCGAAATCCATTTCCACAAGGTGCGGCTGAAGCCGGGCATGCCAATGCTGTTCGGCCAGATCGGCGCCTGCCTGTATTTCGGGTTGCCCGGAAATCCGGTGTCGTCGGCGGTGACCTTCCGGGTGTTCGTGCGATTCGCGCTGCGCGCCATGCAAGGTGTCGCCATCGTCCCGAAGCCGGTGCGCGCGAGACTCGATGCGCCGCTGCACAAGCGCCACGCCCGCGCAGAATTCCTGCGCTGCAGCGTGCACACCGACGAAGACGGGGTGCAATGGGCAACGCCGCATGCGAAGCAGGGTTCGGGCATGCTGCGCGGCGTCGCCGAAACCGACGCCCTTGCGCTGTTGCCCGAAGACGCTCGCGACTTCATCCGGGGCGATGTGGTGGTGCTTTGGCCTTGAGACTTCAGGCGCGGATCAAAGCAGATGGAAGGATGGTTTGTGCGCCGTCATCCGCTCTTGTCCGTGTCACACCGGTTTTGCGGGATAATGCCGCCATGAGCATTCGCGAAATCTCTCCATGCGAAGCGCGGCAGTGCCAGCAATCCGGCGCGTTGTTGCTGGATGTGCGCGAACCTTACGAACAAGCCGCGGGCATGGCCGAGGGCGCGATTGCGTTGTCGCTGGGCGACGTCGCGGCACGCGTTGCGGCGGTCGAGCCCGACAAGGCCCGCGAAGTGCTTGCCATCTGCGCGCATGGCCAGCGTTCGCTGATGGCGGCGCAAACCCTGCAGCGGATGGGCTATGCCAACGTGGCCTCGGTCACGGGTGGTACGGCGCGCTGGATCGAGGAAAGCCTGCCGATGGCGAAAGCCGGCGGGGACGAGGATTTCTACGACCGCTACTCGCGCCACCTGCGCCTGCCCGAAGTCGGCGAAGCGGGGCAGCGCAGGCTGGAATCGGCGCGCGTGGTGGTGCTGGGCGCGGGCGGGCTCGGTTCACCGGCCGCGTATTACCTCGCCGCCGCCGGCGTCGGCACCTTGGTGATGGCCGATGACGACGTGGTCGAACGCAGCAACCTGCAACGCCAGATCCTGCACACGGACGACCGCATCGGCATGTCGAAACTCGATTCCGCCGCGCAGGCATTGCACGGATTGAATCCGCGCGTGAACCTCGAAGGCCTGCCCGAACGCGTCACCTCGTCCAATGTCGAGGCCTTGCTTGAAGGCGCAGACGTGGTGCTGGATGGCGCCGACAATTTTCCGGTGCGTTACCTGCTCAATGACGCGTGCGTGAAGCTTGCCATTCCACTGGTGTATGGCGCGGTGCAGCGGTTCCAGGGACAAGTGGGCGTGTTCGATGCAGGTCGCCGGCGCGGGGAGGCACCATGCTATCGCTGCCTTTTCCCGCAGCCGCCGGCGCCGGAAGATGCACCGAACTGTTCGGAAGCCGGGGTGCTGGGCGTGCTGCCGGGCGTCGTCGGCATGCTGCAGGCGACCGAAGCGATCAAGTTGATCCTCGGCATCGGCGAGCCGCTGATTGGCCGCGTGCTGATGTTCGATGCATTGTCGATGCGCTTCCATGAAACGCGCCTCGCGCCAGACCCCGAATGCCGGGTGTGCGCCGTTGGCCAACCGTTCCCCGGCTACATCGATTACGCGGCGTTCTGTGCAGGAGGCTGAATGCGTGCGCCCCGCGCTATTTGCTGCGGGCCTGCTGCGCAGCTTCGAACGCCGCCAGTTGCTCCGGCGTGGCCTGCTTCTGGTATTTCGCTTTCCATTCCTCGAACGGCATGCCGTAGATCGCTGCGCGCGCTTCGTCTTTCGACAGATCGAGCAGGCGCTCGTCGGCCGCATCGCGGTACCAATCGGCCAGGCAGTTGCGGCAGAACCCGGCCAGGATCATCAGGTCGATGTTCTGCACGTCGGTGCGCTCTTCATTGAGGTGTTTCAGCAGACGACGAAACGTGGCCGCCTGCAATTCCGTGGTTTCGATCATCGGTGGTTTCCTTGACGACATCCACGCGCGGAACGATCGCAAACGCATCGTCCAGCGCGTGTGATTAAACCCTAGCGGCACCACCGGCGCGACCGTCGTGATGCGCGTTCCGAAACGTCGCGGGGCGGCCTTTGAAGGTGCCATTGTGCGACGGTGCGCACGCCGCGATAATGATCGTTTTGGGGTTCCCGTGCCATGACTGCGCGCATTCTCGACGGACGCAAGATCGCGGGAGACGTGCTGGCTCGGGTCGGGGCGGGCGTCAAGGCGCGCATCGCTGCCGGTCGCGTGGCGCCCGGCCTCGCGGTGGTGCTGGTCGGCGCCGATCCCGCGTCCGCGGTGTATGTTCGCAACAAGCGCAAGGCCTGCAAGCAGGTCGGTTTCGAGTCGTTCGACTTCGATTTACCGGCGGACACCAGCGAAGCCGGATTGTTTGCGCTGGTCGACCGCTTGAATGCCGATCCCGCGGTGCACGGCATCCTCGTGCAGTTGCCGCTGCCGCCGCGCATCGATGCCAACGCGCTGATCGACCATATCGACCCGCGCAAGGATGTGGACGGTTTCAGCGCCGTGAACCTGGGCCATCTCGCATTGCGTCGATTCGGTCTGCGTCCGTGCACGCCCAAGGGCGTGATGACGCTGCTTGGGCACACCGATCGTCCGGTGCGCGGGCAGCATGCGGTGGTGGTCGGCGTATCCAACCACGTGGGTCGGCCGCTGGTGCTGGAGCTTTTGATCGCCGGCTGCACCACCACGTGCTGCCACAAGTTCACGCACGATCTGGCGCAGTACGTGCGCCAGGCCGACATCGTGATCACCGCGGTCGGCAGGCCGGGCATCGTCGAGGGCGAATGGATCAAGCCCGGGGCGGTGGTGATCGACGTCGGGATCAACCGGATGGACGATGGTCGCCTGGTCGGCGACGTGGAATTCAAGGTGGCCGCGGAGCGGGCATCGTGGATCACGCCGGTGCCGGGCGGTGTAGGACCGATGACCGTTGCGACCCTGATGGAGAACACGCTGGAAGCGGCGCAGGCGATCGACGTGGGTTGATGCGGTCAGTTCGCGTTTTCGATCTCCACGAGCTTGAAGCGCCCGCTGGCGCCGGCGCGAATCGATACCGCGCGTTTCGGACAACCGAAATGATCGGCGACCAGCGCCACCAATTCCGCGTTGGCCTTGCCATCCACCGGCGGCGCGCGCACGCTCGCCAGCCAGCTTCCGTCGATCTGTTGCACGAGCGATGCGGCGCGCGCATGGGGCTTGACCTTGATGCGAAGCACGCGCGCAGCCATGGAAGGGTACCGATGCGATCCGGGTTCCCGTATAATTGCGCATTGCATTGACGGACACCATCCAATGCGCATCCTCGCCGAGGCTCTGACCTACGACGACGTCTATCTCGTCCCCGCCCATTCCTCAGTTCTGCCGCGCGACGTCGACACCTCGACGCGCCTGACCCGCGCGATCCGCCTCAATATTCCGCTGATGTCTTCGGCCATGGATACCGTGACCGAAGCGCGCCTCGCCATCACGATGGCGCAATCCGGCGGCATCGGCATCATCCACAAGAACATGACCGTCGAGCGCCAGGCCGCGGAAGTGCGGCTGGTCAAGAAGTTCGAGGCCGGCGTGATCCGCGATCCCATCACGGTGGATCCGCACACCTCGATCGGCGAGGTCATGCACATCACGCGCTCGCACAACATTTCCGGCGTGCCGGTGGTGGAAGAGGGCAACAAGCTGGTCGGCATCGTCACCAGCCGCGACCTGCGTTTCGAAAAGAAGCCGGACGATCCGGTCAAGAACATCATGACCCGCAAAGACAAGCTGGTCACGGTGAAAGAGGGCGCGGGAGAAGACGAGATCATCGGCCTGCTGCACAGGCACCGCATCGAAAAGGTGCTGGTGGTCAACGATGCGTTCGAATTGCGCGGGCTGATCACCGTCAAGGACATCCAGAAGGCGCACGACAATCCGAACTCCGCCAAGGATTCGCACGAGCGCCTGCGCGTCGGCGCCGCAGTCGGCGTGGGTGGCGACACCGAACGCCGCGTGGCGGCGCTGGCCGAGGCGGGCGTCGACGTGATCGTGGTGGATACCGCGCACGGCCACTCGCAGGGCGTGATCGATCGCGTCGCGTGGGTTCGGAAAAACTATCCCGATTTGCAGATGATCGCTGGCAACATCGTCACCGGCGAGGCCGCGCGGGCGTTGCGCGACGCCGGTGTGGACGCGGTGAAGGTGGGCGTGGGACCTGGTTCGATCTGCACCACGCGGATCGTCGCCGGCGTGGGCGTGCCGCAGATCACCGCGATCTCGATGGTGGCCGATGCGCTGAAGGACGAAATCCCGTTGATCGCCGACGGCGGCGTGCGCTATTCGGGCGACGTCGCGAAAGCCATCGTCGCGGGCGCGTCGTGCGTGATGCTGGGTTCCATGTTCGCAGGCACCGAGGAAGCGCCGGGCGAGATCGAGCTTTACCAGGGCCGTTCGTACAAGAGTTACCGCGGCATGGGCTCGCTGGGCGCGATGCAGAGCGGATCGTCCGACCGCTATTTCCAGGAACAGGCCGCGGCCGACAAGTTGGTGCCGGAAGGCATCGAGGGAAGGGTCCCATATCGCGGCCCGCTGCGGGCGATCGTGCATCAACTGGTAGGTGGCTTGCGCGCGTCGATGGGTTACTGCGGCTGCGCCAACATCGAGGAGATGCGCGCGAGACCGCAATTCGTGCGCGTCACCGGCGCCGGCGTGCGCGAGGCGCACGTGCACGACGTGCAGATCACGAAGGAAGCACCGAATTACAGGCTCGGCTGACGCCGAGCCGGGGTGGGGAATCGGGAACCGGGAATCGATTTCCGCCGCCTGCGTTGGACGATTCCCGACTCCCGTTCCCGATTCCAGTATGTCCGACCTCCACACCGACAAAATCCTGATCCTCGACTTCGGATCGCAATACACCCAGCTGATCGCGCGGCGCATCCGCGAGATCGGCGTGTATTGCGAGATCTGGGCATGGGACCACGATCCTGAAGCGATTGCGGAGTTTGAGCCGAAAGGCGTGATCCTTTCGGGCGGCCCGGAATCGGTGGTCGAAGCGGATTCGCCGCGTGCACCCGGACAGGTGTTTGCGCTGGGCGTGCCGGTTCTCGGCATCTGTTACGGCATGCAGACGATGGCCGAGCAACTTGGTGGCAAGGTCGAAGGCGGTCATGCACGCGAGTACGGGCATGCGGCCATCGCGACCGAAACCTGCACGTTGTTCGCAGGCTTGCCGCACAAGCAGGACGTGTGGATGTCGCATGGCGATCGCGTGACGGCAATGCCGCCGGGCTTCGGACTTGCGGCGTCCACCGAATCGGTGCCGATCGCGGCGATGGTGGATGAATCCAACCATCGGTTCGGCATCCAGTTCCACCCGGAAGTCACGCACACCACACACGGCATGGCGATCCTGCGCCGTTTTGTGATCGACATTTGCGGCTGCGCCACGCTGTGGACGCCTGCGCGCATCATCGATGATGCCGTCGCGCAGGTGCGCGACGCAGTCGGCGGCGACAAGGTTCTGCTGGGACTTTCGGGCGGCGTCGATTCATCGGTGGTCGCGGCGCTGCTGGAAAAAGCGATTGGCGACCAGCTCACCTGTGTATTCGTCGACACCGGCCTGCTGCGCGCGGGTGAGGGCAACCAGGTGATGGGCACGATGGCACGCCACATGGGCGTGCGCGTGATCCGTGTCGATGCGTCGGATCGTTTCTTCGATGCATTGAGCGGTGTCGAGGATCCCGAAGCCAAGCGCAAGATCATCGGCAAACTGTTCGTCGAGGTGTTCGACGAGGAATCGCACAAGATCACCGGCGTGAAGTGGCTGGCGCAGGGCACGATCTATCCGGACGTGATCGAGTCGGCCGGCGGCAAGACCGGCAAGGCACACGTGATCAAATCGCACCACAACGTGGGCGGCTTGCCGGAGAAGATGAACCTCAAGCTGCTGGAACCCTTGCGCGAACTGTTCAAGGATGAAGTCCGCCGCATCGGCGTCGAACTCGGCCTGCCGCGCGAAATGGTCTATCGGCATCCATTCCCGGGCCCGGGACTCGGCGTGCGCATCCTGGGCGAGGTGAAACGCGAGTACTCCGAGATCCTTAAACAAGCCGATCGCATCTTCATCGAGGAGCTGCGCGCCGCGGATCTGTACGACAAGGTCAGCCAGGCCTTCGCGGTGTTCCTGCCGGTGAAGTCGGTCGGTGTGATCGGCGATGGCCGTGCCTACGAATGGGTGGTCGCGTTGCGCGCCGTGGAGACCATCGATTTCATGACCGCCCACTGGGCGCATCTGCCATACGAATTCCTCGGCCGCGTCTCAAATCGCATCATCAACGAGTTGCACGGCATTTCGCGCGTGGTTTATGACATCAGCGGCAAGCCGCCGGCCACGATCGAGTGGGAATAGGGGTCAGTCGGAACCACGCGTCTGCAAAGGGGTCATCTAAGCCGCTTCATCCCGCAGCGGCGCTTCGCTTCGGCCTTCGCACCACCTTGATCCGCGCGCTGCTCGCGCCGCCGCACAGCAATTGGCCTTCGGCATCGGCTTCGAGTCCGGATACCGCAATGTCTTCGGGCATGTCGAGCTGCTCCAGCACTTCGCCCGATTCCGGATCGATCCGCCGCAAGTCACTGTGGTCGCCTTCCCACGTGCCGTGCCACAGTTCGCCATCCACCCAAGCCACGCCGGTGACGAAGCGCTTCGACTCGATGGTGCGAACCACCTTGCCCGTTTCGGGATCGATCTGGTGGATGCTGCGCCCGCGGTAATCGCCCACCCATAAGCTGCCCTCCGCCCACGCAAGCCCGGAATCGCCGCCACCGGCGGGAGCGGGAATCGTCGCCAGCACGCGCCCCGATTCGGGATCGATTTTCTGGATGCGATCCTCGCCGATCTGGAACAGGTGCTTGCCGTCGAAGGCCGTGCCCGCGTGCGCGGCGACGTCGATGGAGCGTTGCGGTTTTCCGGTGGCGGGGTCCAGCGCGTTCAATTTGTCGCCGGATGCGAACCAGATGCGCTCGCCGTCGAAGGTCAGGCCGTGCACCTTTTCGACGTTCTCGAACGGACCGTACTCGCGCACGATTTCAGCCGTTGATCTTTTCATGGACGGACCCTCATTGGCCTTGACGTGGCCATCCTAATCGCCGGGTAGCGGGGCAGGGAGCAACAATGCTGTCGCGAATCCCGGCACCGGCGACGACAGCCAGCGGCGCGCACGGCCGCGTCCCAGCGCCTGTACCTTGCTGGATGCGGCAAGCGCGTCGAGGGCGCGTTGCACGTTGCGTTGGCTCATCCCCAATGCCAGCGCGAGTGCCGAACTGGACCAGGCCTCGCCGTCGGACAGGACCGCGAGCACCGCCGCGTGTTTTTCGTCGAGCGGTTGCGCCAGCACCACGACTTCGTGCGACGACGATGGCGCGAGCTCGAAGCCCTTCGGCGTTGCACGGATTTCGGCGAGTCCCCGGACGGCTTTTCGCAACCGGCCGATTTCCACCCGCAGGCGCGCCCGATGCGTTTCGTCCGCGTAGCGCGTGCGAAACGCGGTCGAGATCAGATCGTTCCGTGGCGCCTCATGCGGCCATGCCGCGGCCAGGGTCTGCGCAAGCGCAAACAGCACCGGGCGCGAAGCAAGCGGAATGCTTTTGCTGGCGCTCACCACGCGATAGCGGCAGGCATCCACCACCAGTGCATCCGATGCCAACAACGCCTCGACCTGTTCCAGCGTGATCGACTGCTCGCCACCACGGGCGATCCGCCGCGCCGCGGGCGCATCGAGCGCCTGCGCCATGGTTTCGACTTCCGCGGCCAATGCCGGCACGCCTGCCTGGCGGGCAGCATCCCAAGCGCGCCCGAGCGCAGCGCGCGCCGCACCCGCCCTGAGGCGTCGCATCGCGATGTCGGCGATGCCCAACGCGTGGACCGCGCGCAGCGAAGGGGGTAGCGATGCAGGTTCCGACTGTGCCAACGCCTGCGCGGCGTCATCGAGCCGTCCGATCAGCAGCAGGCGCCGGATCGTGAGATAGCGCGCGTGCGCGGCGTTGACCCGGTCGCCATGCGCTTCCAGCGTGGCGCGCGCCGCGTCCAGTCTCCGCTGTGGCCAGCCGAGGTCGCGCGAGGCCAGCGCGATTTCAGCTTCGGCGATCACGCAACGCGCCCGCGCCACCGCTTCCCGCTGGCCGAACGCGCGCGCCGCACGCCGCACCAGGGACTTCGCGCGATCGAACTCGCCGAGTTGCGCCATCGCGGTGCCCCGCAGCGCGAGCGCCGGGGCATCGTCACGCAGCGCGACCCGTTTGAGCGCGCCCAACGGATCGCCTGCCGCCAGCGCGTGCGCCGCGGCCGTGATCAGCGAGTCCATTGCGGCATCCTTATCCGAATCGCGCCATGTTTGTCACTCCCACCTTGTGAGGGTCCGGCCGCATTCTATCGACCACGCCGGCCACGGCCGGCATCGCCAAGACCCGGATCGAGGAGAATGTGTGATGACCCAACAGACAACCCGACACAAGACAGGAACGCGCGAGGAATGGCTGAAGGCGCGACTGGACCTGCTGGAAGCCGAAAAGGACCTGACGCGCCGCAGTGACCAACTGGCGAAGCAGCGGCAGTCGCTGCCGTGGGTGCGGGTCGAAAAGGACTATCGATTCGACACCGTGGACGGCCAGGCGTCGTTGGCGGAACTCTTCCGCGGGCGCTCGCAGTTGCTCGTCTATTACTTCATGTTCGGGCCGGACTACACCGCCGGTTGCCCATCGTGCTCGATGATCGCCGACGGCTTCAATGGGTTCACCGAACACCTCGCCAACCACGACGTGATGCTGTGGGCGATCTCCCGTGCGCCGCTGGCAAAACTGCAGGCGTACGAGAAGCGGATGGGCTGGACCTTCCCTTGGGCATCGTCGTTCGGCAGCGACTTCAATGCCGACTACGGCGTCGGCCTCAGCGAGCAGCAGCAACGGGAAGGCTACGCGTACAACTTCCGCAGCAATCCGCCGATGTCGCGTTCCACGCCGGATGCGCCCAACCAGTTCGCCGCATCCAGCGGCGTCGACGGCCCGACGTATCTGCGAGAGTTGCCGGGCATGAGTGCGTTCGTGCAGGAAGATGGCGCGGTCTATCACACCTATTCGACCTACGCGCGCGGTCTGGACAGTTTGTGGGGCGCCTACCAGTGGCTCGACCGTGCGCCGCGGGGACGCAACGAAACCGGAGGCATCTGGTGGCGCCGGCGCGATGAGTACGCGGCGACTTGACGCATCCTCGGCCCGGCAGGCGGGGCAAGACATGGAAACGACCGCAAGCTTCCTCCTCGATCGGGCACATCGCGCCGGCAGTGCGCGGCGCGCCAGCAGCGGGCTGCATCTTGCGGCAACCCCTACGTTCGCGGCGATGGCACTCGTATCCGCGATCGCACCGGTCGCGCCGATGGACATGTTGTGTTCGGCATCGCACGGATTCGCGTGGGATGGCATGGCCGTGATGTACGCTTTGATGAGCGCCTTCCACGCGGGGCCGTGGCTGCGGATGCTTGCAGCGCGCCAGCACAGGCGGAATTCGGCGGGTTCGAAATCCGGGAAAGTTTGACCGACCGCGATCTTGCTGTTCATATGCACATCCTGTGCAATGCGCCCTCCGCTGGCGGCGCCTCGATACGTATGCCACACGACGCTTCGATGGAACCTTCAGATTCGATGTCGCACCGCGCCCCGCAACAAGCCGCATTTTCGGAACATGACGCTTCATTCATGCGGCATGCGCTGGAACTGGCCGTGCACGCGCGCGACGTGGATGGCGAAGTACCAGTGGGCGCCGTGCTGGTCCTGGACGATGCGATCGTCGGCGAGGGCTGGAACCGCAATATCGTCCTCAGCGACCCCACGGCACACGCCGAAATCGGCGCACTCCGTGATGCCGGCCAGCGCCTTGGCAACCATCGCGTTCCAGGCTCGACGCTGTACGTGACGCTGGAACCCTGCGCGATGTGCGCGATGGCGCTGGTGCACGCACGCGTGGCGCGGGTGGTCTATGGCGCCACCGATCCGAAAACCGGCGCCGCGGGCAGCGTGTTCGACACGTTGACGTCCGCGTTGCACAACCATCGTGTCGAGGTGCAGGGTGGATTGCTCGCCGAAGCCTCGGCGAAGCTGCTGCGGGAGTTTTTCCGGGCGAAACGCTGACCGACGGAACACTCGTCATTCCGGGCCCGTCCGCGTTGTCTGCGGGCGGAACCCGGAATCGGTTTGCCTCGGAAAACACACCGATTCCGGCGGTCGCGCCATGAAGCCGGCGTTGCGCCCGGCAACGCCAACTCGCCCGGCAGCCGGCCGGAAACGGCCGGTCAGGGCGACAACATGATGCGGTCTGCGATTGAGAACACATGCCGCCGCGTGAATGAATGCTGTTGACGCTTTCCCTCTCCTTTCGAATGCGGAAGCAATGCATACCGGTGAGGTCCGGCATCGCATGCTGAACGTCGCCGCGAGATTCGTACTCTCGCCCCTGCGCTCGACCTGCGGCCGCTCCTCTCGACGACAGAGGTGCGATGCGCACGCCCCGAAATCACTTGCGCTTTACGCGCGACCTCAGATGATGGATATCTTCCATTGATGACGCCCGCGGCGAGCCATGGCCGACAAAACCGGGACCGATCACGAAGCCGGAGCCACGCGCAATCCGGACATCCGTGAGCACAGCGACTTGCCGTTTCCGGTCGTCGGGCTGGGCGCGTCGGCCGGCGGACTGGTTGCGCTGAAAGCGTTCCTCGAGCACATGCCGAAGAAGACCGGGCTGGCCTTCGTGGTGATCCTGCACCTGTCGCCCAAGCACGAGAGCGTCGCCGACAAGGTCCTGCAGGGTTCGACCCGGATGCCGGTCATACAGGTCACTGAGCCGACCCCGCTGGAGCCCGATCACGTCTACGTGATCTCGCCCAACCAGGACCTCACGATGAGCGACGGCCACCTGCGGGTGACCGAAGCAGCCCGTCTGCGCGGACATCATGTGGCGATCGATCTGTTCTTCCGCACGCTCGCCGACACCCACCAAGACAAGGCCGTTGGCATCGTGCTGTCCGGCACCGGTGCGGACGGCGCGGTCGGCATCGCGCGCATCAAGGAGCAGGGCGGGGTGACGTTCGTGCAGTCGCCCGACGATGCCGAATACGACGACATGCCGCGCAGCGCGATCGCAGCCGCCCAGATCGATTTCGTGCTGCCGGTCGCGGAGATTCCCGACAAGCTGATCGAGTGGTGGAACAACGCGCGCGCGATCCAGTTGCCCGAGCCTCCCGACGCCAATGCGCCGATCCTCAGGACGCCCCCGGACGAGAGCGAAGCGTCCGAACACGCGCTTCGCGAAATCCTTGAAATCCTGGCGGTGCGCTCCGGCCACGACTTCCGCTACTACAAGCGCGCCACCGTGCTGCGCCGGATCGAGCGGCGCATGCAGGTCAACGTGCAGCAGAACCTGCCGGCCTACCGGGATTTCCTGAAGGAGCGTCCGGAGGAAGCGCGGGCGCTGCTGGACGACATGCTGATCGGCGTCACCAACTTCTTCCGCGACCGCGAATCTTTCGACGCGCTGGAGCGCGAGGTGATGCCCGAGATCATGCACGGCGGCCGGCGCGACGAACCGGTGCGCGTGTGGGTGCCGGGCTGCGCCACCGGCGAGGAAGCGTATTCGATCGCGATGCTGCTGGCCGACCAGGCCCACACCCTCGCCACGCCTCCGGCATTTCAGGTGTTCGCCAGCGACATCGACGAGGGCGCGATTGCCTTCGGCCGCGCTGGCGTATATCCGGAGTCGATCGTGACCGACGTGCCGCCGACCCGGCTGCGTCAGTTCTTCGGCAAGGAACAGCGCCGTTACCGCATCAACAAGGCGATCCGCGACCGCGTGCTGTTCGCGATGCACAACGTTCTGCGCGATCCGCCGTTTTCGCGCATCGATCTGATCAGTTGCCGGAATCTTTTGATCTACCTCGATCGTGAGGTCCAGCAGCGGCTGCTGGACATGTTCCACTTTGCACTGCGGCCGGGCGGTTACCTGTTCCTCGGCTCGTCGGAATCCACCGACGGCGCGGCTGCCCATTACGAAGTCGTGGACAAGCACCACCGCATCTACCGTGCTCGCCCGCAGGCGCGCACGATGCGGCAGGGCCGTGCGGTGCTGCCATTGATCGCGGCGGGGTCGACCCTGCCCACGCAGTCCGCGCATGCCGACCAGCATCGCGGCTTTTCCTTCGCCGACGTGCATCAGCGGGTACTGGAATACTACGCGCCACCTTCCGTGATCGTGGATCGCGAAGGCAGCATCGTGCACTTGTCCGAGCACGCCGGGCGATACCTGCGCCTGCCCGGCGGCGAGCCGACCCGCAACCTGGTGGCCGCGACTGATCCGGTGCTGCGTGCCGAGCTGCGCAGCACGCTCTTCCAGGCCGTACACGGCAACAAGAGCGTGAAGGCGCGCGTCAAGATCGAGGAGGTCGGCAAACCGCCGCGCTTTGTCAACGTGATCGCGCGACCTTTCCGCGATCCGGAAGCCGGCGCTGATTTCGTGCTGGTGCTCTTCGACGAAGTGGAAGACGCGCTGGGCGCGAACCTGGAACCGGCACCCGCAGGCGACGTGCAAAAGAGCGCCGTCCTGCAGAACATGGAAGAGGAACTGCAGCGCACCCGCGAGCGCCTGCAGAGCACGGTCGAGCAATACGAGGCCTCGAACGAGGAACTGAAAGCGTCGAACGGGGAACTGCAGGCGATCAACGAGGAACTGCGCTCGGCTTCGGAAGAGCTCGAGACCAGCAAGGAGGAACTGCAGTCGGTCAACGAGGAACTGACCACCGTCAGTTACGAATTGAAGACCAAGGTGGAAGAAACCGCCAAGGTCAACGACGACCTGCAAAACTTCATCGCCTCCACCGACATTGCCACGATCTTTGTCGACCAGGGCTTGCGTATCAAACGCTTCACGCCGCGTGCCACCGACATTTTCAACATCATTCCCGGCGACGTCGGCCGCAGCCTGCTGGACATCACCAGCCGGCTGGACTATCCGGAGCTGACCGAAGATGCCACGGCCGCGTTCGAATCACTCAGGGTAATCGAACGCGAAGTGCGCACCGACGACGGGCGTTGGTATGCCATGCGCGTGCTGCCATATCGCACCGCCGAGAATCGCATCGACGGCGCGGTGTTGACCTTCATCGACATCACCGGCCTGCGCAGTGCCGAAGAGCGCATCACTTCCAGCGAGGATCAGTTGCGGCGCGCGATGGAAGGCTCGCGCGAACACGCCATCATGCTGATGGACCACGAAGGCAAGGTGACCGCTTGGAATTCCGGCGCCGAGAAGCTGTTCGGTTGGAGCGCGGAGGAGATGACCGGCCAGTCGATCGAGCGCGTGTTCACCCCGGAAGACCGCGAGGCAGGGCGGCCCCGCCGCGAAATGCAGCAGGCCGAGCAAACCGGACGTTCCGAGGACACGCGCTGGCACCTTACCAAGTCCGGTGAACGCGTGTTCTGCAGTGGGCTCATGAGTTTCGTGAAGACCGAACGCTTCCTCGGCTATATCAAGATCGTCAATGACGCCACGCTGACCGAACTGCGCCGCCGCGACGAGAACCGTGCGGACATGGCCGAGGCGCGCAGCGAGGGCGCGGCATCCGGGGCAATGAAGGACGAGTTTCTCGCGGTGATTTCGCACGAACTCAAGAACCCGCTGAACCTGATCAGCGTCAACACGGAGTTGCTGGCGCGCATGCCGCCAGCGCGTGAGTCTCAACCGATCCAGTCTGCGCTGGAGATGATCCGTCGCGCCATCCGCGGCCAGGGCAAGATCATCGACGACCTGCTGGATATGTCGCGCATCCGCACCGGCAAGCTGGTGCTGAATCTGGAAGCCGTGGACATGGGCGGTTTGGCATGCAGCATCGTCGAAATCGCGGGCGCGGACGCTGCGAGCACCGGCTTGGAGGTGACCTGCACGCAAACCGACGAGCCTGTGATGGTGCGTGCCGATGCCGCGCGTCTGGAACAGATCGTGTGGAACCTGGTCAGCAACGCCATCAAGTTCACGCCGCCCGGCGGCCATGTGGAGGTGCGGGTTTCCGCCGACGGCAATTTCGGCAAGCTCAGTGTGCACGACGACGGGCAGGGCATCGACAAGCCCTTTTTGTCGCGCATCTTCGAGTTGTTCGGACAGGCACCCAGCCGCGCCTTGCATGGCAAGGGCGGGCTCGGCATCGGCCTGGCCCTCGTCAAGCAACTGGTGGAGCGCCAAGGCGGTCGTATCGAAGTGGCATCACAGGGAGTCGGCCAGGGCGCCGCCTTCAGCATATGGTTGCCGCGCTTCGAATACCCTGCGATCGTGTCTCCACGCGAACTGTCGGTTGCGAACGAGGGCGCGTGGCGAGGCGTGCGCGTGCTGATCGCGGACGACGCCGTGGAAGCCGCCGAAACTTTCGGTCGCCTGCTGGAAATGGACGGCGCCGAAGTCACGGTGGCCGCCGACGGCGAGCAGGCGCTCGCGGAGTTCGAACGAGTCCGATCGGAGCAGGCCGGACCGGGAAAGCCGCCGTTCGACATCGTGTTCGCCGACATCGGCATGCCGAAAATGGACGGTTACGAACTGGCGCAGCGGCTGCGCGCGCTGCCACTCGGCCGGGAAGTGCCGCTGGTGGCGCTGACCGGTTTCACGCGCGCGGAAGACGTGCACCGGGCCGATGAATGCGGCTTCGACGCGCACGTCGGCAAGCCGCTTTCAATCGGGCAGCTCACCGCCACGATGCAACGATTGCTGGGCGGGCGCCGACACAACGGAAACGGGTAGGCTGGCCCTCGTCTGCCCGCCGCGCCCGCATCACGCGCTGGCGCGAAACTCACGCAAACAGAGCAATCGCAAGCAACACGAATCCGCTGACGGCCAGCAGCAGGTGGAGGTACATCAGCCAGCGCGGCAGAAGCTGCCCGCGCTGCTGATAGACCAGGTTGAGCGTCGCGCCACCGGCTGCGGCGACCAGGAACAGGATCAATGCCGCGATCGCCAGTTTCGGAATACCGAACGCTAAAGCGGCGTACAAGAGCAAGGTGAGCCCGGCTGCCGCAGGCAGCCCATGGAACATGGTCAGCCATGCCGGCGGATTGCGACGGCGGCCTTCGCGAATACCGGCCATGCATACGCCGAGAAACGCCGTGATCGCGAAGAGGATGAAGCTGGTAAGCAACATGGAATCCCTCCTGGTCGCACGTGCGCGCGATCGACTCATGCGCTCTCACGGCACCGGATAAAAGCACGACTCGCGTGAAAGCCGCGTCACGTGGCGATTGCAGCCGCAGGCAACCAACAAGGCAATGGAATGGGTGCTTGCCGCAATGAATCGTGGAACGACTAAATAGTTGAAACTAGACAGGTTGCTGGCGCGAACGCAGGGGAGTGTCCGCTGCAGCCAAAGCGGAAAAAAGAACCACAAGAGGACCGGTTCTGGCCAGGTCGCTCAACGCGCTGGCGCGTTGATCACAGCCGCTGGCCTGGGTGGCCGAGGCCGGCGACCCATGCACGCAGCGCCACGAGCGCTGTGCGGATGACGACGGTGAATGTGTTCCGGTTTGTGCTCAGAGTACGAGCTGATGGATCACTCGGGTCGAATCGTCCGGGTCCTGCTCGCGCTTGAAACCCAGGTCGCGGGCCAGTTCCCGCATCCGCTCGTTTTCGCTGGCATCCAGAGAGAACATGGTACGAATGCCGCGCCGACGCGCGATGTCGATGAGGCCGTGCATCAGGGCAGTTCCCAACCCCTTGCCCTGCCATGCGTCGGCAACGGCGACCGCGCACTCGCATGACTGACCATCCGGCGCGAGGCTGTAGCGGCTCACGCCGATCGCGTGAACGTTGCCGACTTCCCGCGACAACGCGATGAACGCCATGTCGTGCTGGTAGTCGAGCTCCGTCAATTCGCGAATCAGCGAATCGCTGGGCTCACCGATCTGACCAAGGAAGCGCATCCAGCGGGACTCCGGGCTCAGATTGCGGATGAAGTCGCGATCGAGTCGTCCATCTTCCTTGCGTAATGTTCGGATTGTCACTTCGCTGCCATCCCGCAGGGTTACCACGGATTCCGGGACATCCGCGGGGGCGGGCAGGGTAGTGATCCTGCTATTTGCGTTGGCAGTGGTGGTGCTGGTCGTCCGGTCCTGGGCCGTGTTTCTTGATATGCGCATAGTGTGCACCTCACATGGGCTTTGTGGACCAAGCATGATTCGCCAGACCTGCTGTCTTGTGACCAGGATCAACTCGATCGCTGTTTGTGCGGCGCAGGCAACCTCGACCCCCCAACCGTGGCGTCCGCCAGAAGACCGATCAACGCTGCGGCGACGACGCAATCAGCCTCGCGGTGGCGCGTGCGATCACCCGTTCCTCGTCGGTCGGGATCACGAGCACCTGAATCCGTGCATCGTCGGGGCTGATGCGCGGAACGTGGCTCGCGTTACGCGCGCCGTCTAGCTCAACACCGAGCCAGCGGAGACGTGCGCTGATGCGCTTGCGCGTGCGTTCGGCATTTTCGCCAATTCCCCCGGTGAACACCAACGTGTCCAATCCCTCCAGTGCCACGCACTGGGTTGCGATGGCAGCAGCAGCGCGGTCGGCGAACATCTCCAGCGCTTCGCGCGCACGAGGATCATCGCTGGCCTCCAGCACGCGCACGTCGTCGCTGATGCCGGATACGCCCAGCAACCCGGAACGATTGCCCAACAGGTCCGCTACGTCCTGGGCGCTCATTCCGCGTTGCTGTTGCAGATACAGCAATACCCCGGGATCGATCGCGCCGCAGCGCGTACCCATCATCAGGCCATCCAGTGGGGTGAAACCCATGGACGTGGAAACGCTCCGCAGGTCGCGCATCGCGCACACGCTTGCACCATGGCCAAGATGCGCAACCACGGCCTTCCCGCATGGATGTGCGCCGGCAATTTGCGGCAACACGCTGGCGATGTATTCGTACGACAGGCCGTGGAATCCGATGCGCGCGATGCCCGATTCACTCAGCGCGCGCGGCAACGCGAACCATTGCGAAAGCTTGGGTTGCGTGCGATGAAACGCGCTATCGAAGCAGGCAATCTGCCGCACGTCCGGCAACAGCTCCTGCATGTCCCTGATCAGCGCGATCTCCGCCGGTTGGTGCGCGGGCGCCAAAACCGCCAAGGTTTCGAGTTCTTTCAACACGTGCGCGTCGATGCGGACGGGCTTGTCGAAACGCGTACCGCCATGGACCACGCGATGACCCACCGCGGCAAGGTGTCCCTTCGGGTACAGCTCGCGCAGCTCGGCCAGCAGCCAGCGAACCGCCTCGCCGATATCCGCGGCGGGCCGCTCTGAAACGGTGGTTTGCCCGCGCGACGTGAAGGTGGCACGCGCATCGCGCCCCACATCCGTGATGTTGCCGCGCAGGACCGGCTCGACCGTGACCGCATCGAATAGTGCCAACTTGATGCTGGACGAACCGATATTGAGTGCAAGGATCCCGGTATTCATGGAAGAACGGTCACCGCCGAGTGGGCGAGCAGTCGTGCCAGCGCGCAGGACATCACCCGTGCACGTACCTCGTCGGCACGGCTGGTCAATGCGATCGGGACTCGGGCGCCCAGCACGATGCCCGCCGACGAGGCGCCGGCCAGGTACACCATCTGCTTGGCCAACATGTTGCCAGTCATCAGGTCAGGCGCCACCAGGATGTCGGCATGGCCCGCGACCGGCGATTCGATGCCCTTGATCGCGGCTGCGGTGACCGATACCGCGTTGTCGAAGGCCAGGGGGCCCTCGAGTATCCCGCCGGTGATCTGGCCGCGGTCCCGCATCTTGCACAAAGCCGCAGCATCGATGGTCGAAACAATGCGCGGGTTGACCGTTTCCACCGCCGACAGGATTGCAACCTGCGGGAGCGCGATGCCGATTGCGTGTGCGAGATCGATCGCGTTCTGGATGATGTCGCGCTTGTCCAGCAGGTCGGGCGTGATGTTGAGCGCGCCGTCGGTCAACAACAGCAGCTTCGGATATCGAGGTACATCCAGCGCGAAGACGTGACTGACGCGGCGCTCGGTACGCAGGCCGTGTTCATGATCCACCACTTCGGCCATCAACTCGTCGGTGTGCAGCGCACCCTTCATCAAGGCGGCGACTTCGCCGGCGCGCGCGAGTTCGACGGCGCGCGTCGCCGCCGCGTGGCTGTGCGCGGTGTCTTCGATACGGCAATTGCGAATGTCCAGAGCCGCCGATTCAGCTGCTCGCAGGATGCGTGCTCGCGACCCCACCAGGATTGGCTGGATCAATCCAGAGCGTGCCGCTTCCAGCGCTGCCTGTAACGACAGCGTATCGCAGGGATGGACGACCGCCGCGGGAATGGGCCCGAGCATCGCTGCGGCTTTCAGCAAGGCGTCTAAGGGTGATTGGCGGCTTTCGATGCTTGCATCGGCTGGCAAGGTGGCGGTCCTCGTCTGGAGATGCACATCCTGCGTGATCCAGGTGCAGCAGTCTTGATCGGGATCACAAGGAGCAGGTGGATGCGTGCTGACATGGGGCAGTGCCCATTGGGCGTGAGCAGGACGTTCATCATGACCATTTCGCAGACCATGCGTGCGGCGGTCATCCGTGGCTTCGGACAACCGTTGTCGATCGAGGAATGGCCGCTCCCAAGGCCAGATCACGGAGAAGTGCTGGTGCGCGTCATGGCATCAGGCGTATGCCACACGGACCTGCACGCCGCCGATGGCGACTGGCCGGTCAAACCTGCATTGCCATTCATTCCCGGCCATGAAGGGATCGGCCGGGTGGTGATGCTCGGTCCGGGTGTCCACCATCTGAAAGAGGGCGATCTCGTCGGCATCGCCTGGCTGCACGATGCCTGTGGTCACTGTGAATACTGCATCGCCGGATGGGAAACCCTGTGCGAAGCCCAGCACAACAGCGGATACAGCTTGAACGGATGTTTCGCCGAGTACGCGGTGGGCAAAGCGGCCTATGTCGCGCGGCTGCCGGAACATGCCGATCCGGTGGCCATGGCGCCGATCCTGTGCGCGGGTGTGACCACGTACAAGGGCATCAAGGAAACCGAAACGCGTCCGGGCCAATGGGTCGCGATTTCCGGCATCGGTGGCCTCGGGCATCTAGCGGTGCAATACGCGAATGCAATGGGTATGCGGGTAGTGGCGCTCGACGTCGCCGAGGACAAGCTTGCGCTTGCGCGAACGGCTGGTGCCGAGGTCGTGGTGAATGCGCGTCTGGACAATGCCGCGCAGCGCGTGATCGATGCGACCGGTGGTGGTGCACATGGTGTGCTGGTCACGGCGGTGTCCAGCTCGGCCTTCGGGCAGGCGCTTCAAATGGTGCGGCGCAAGGGCACCGTGAGTCTGGTCGCATTGCCGCCGGGAACCTTCGAGACACCGATCTTCGATGTCGTGTTGAAGCGGATCACCGTACGAGGATCGATCGTCGGCACGCGCCAGGATCTGGCCGAAGCGATCGCATTTGCCGCAGCGGGCAAGGTGCGAGCCCGCACGCAGACGGCAGCGCTTGAGGACATCAACACGGTGTTCGCCGACCTGAAGGCAGGCCGCGTGACGGGACGTATGGTCCTGAATCTCGGTTAGCGAAGTGAACGGATGGCCTCTGCGGCGATCCCAAGTTATGCGTGGTTGTCAATGAGAATCGAACGATGAAAACTGATGTCGAGCGCGAGACAGCTTATCCACAAGTCTTGCGCGGTGTGGATGCCTGGTGGCGCGCAGCGAATTATCTTTCGGTCGGCCAGATCTATCTGCGCGCCAATCCGCTGCTGCGCGAACCGCTAAAGCTGGAACACGTCAAGCACACGCTGGTGGGCCATTGGGGCACCACGCCGGGGCAGAACTTCGTCTATGCCCATCTCAATCGGGTCATAAAGCAACACGACCTGGACATGATCTACATTTCCGGACCGGGCCATGGCGGGCCGGCGGTGGTGGCCAATGCTTACCTCGAAGGCACCTACAGCGAGGTGTACCCGAACATCGGTGAAAGCGAGGCCGGCCTGCAACGGCTGTTCAAGCAGTTCTCGTTTCCGGGCGGTATCGCCAGCCACGCCTCGCCCGAATGCCCGGGTTCCATCCACGAAGGAGGCGAGCTCGGGTATTCGCTGAGCCACGCCTTCGGCGCCGTGCTCGACAATCCAGGCCTGATTGCCGTCTGCGTGATCGGCGATGGCGAGGCCGAGACCGGTCCGCTTGCGACGTCCTGGCATTCCAACAAGTTTCTGAACCCAGTCACCGACGGGACGGTGCTGCCGATCTTGCATCTCAATGGGTACAAGATTGCGAATCCGACCGTGCTGGCGCGCATTCCGGCCGAAGAGCTGGATCAGTTCCTGCGCGGCTGCGGCTGGGATCCGCACTTCGTGCGCGGCAGCGATCCGGAGGTGATGCACCGGCTGATGGCCACGACGCTCGATTCGGTCGTCACCGATATCCGACGCATACGCCGGGAAGCGCGGGAGGGTGGGGATCGGACGCGTCCGACCTGGCCGATGATCGTGCTGGATTCACCCAAGGGCTGGACCGGTCCGAAAGTCGTGGATGGCAAGCCCGTCGAGGGCACCTTCCATGCGCACCAGGTGCCGTTGTCGATCTCTGGAAGCACGCCTCCGCAGCATCTCGCAGAACTGGAGACGTGGATGCGCAGCTACCACCCGGAGGAGCTGTTCGACGAGAGCGGGCGAGTGTGCGATGAGCTGCGCGCGCTCGCGCCGCGCGGCGATCGGCGAATGAGCGCCAATCCGCATGCCAACGGCGGCCTGCTGTTGCGCGACCTGTGCATGCCGGATTTCCGTGCGCATGCGGTGGACGTGCCCGCGCCGGGTGCCTCCGGCATCGGCGACACGCGCGTGCTTGGCCGATTTCTCCGCGAAGTGATCCGCGCCAATGATGGCCAGCGCAACTTTCGCATTTTTGGTCCGGACGAAACCGTTTCGAATGGACTGGAAGCGGCGTTCGAAGTCACCAATCGGCAATGGGAGCCGCCCGTTATCGGGACTGACGAGTTCCTTGCGCCCGAGGGACGTGTCCTCGAGATGCTCAGCGAACACCAGTGTGAAGGCTGGCTGGAAGGTTATCTGCTGACTGGCCGCCACGGTCTCTTCAACTGCTACGAAGCCTTCATCCATATCGTGGATTCGATGTTCAACCAGCATGCCAAGTGGCTGAAGATGACGGCGAGCATTCCGTGGCGCCGCGGGATTGCCTCGCTCAATTATCTACTGGCCTCGCACGTATGGCGGCAGGACCACAATGGTTTCACGCACCAGGACCCCGGCTTCATCGACCACGTGATCAACAAAAAGGCGGAGATCGTGCGCGTATACCTGCCGCCGGATGCGAACTGCCTGCTCTCGGTGATGGATCACTGCCTGCGCAGCCGGCACTATGTCAACGTGGTAGTCGCGGGCAAGCACCCGGCTCCGCAATGGCTTGATATCGAGGCCGCAATCAACCATTGCAGCCGCGGCATCGGCATCTGGCCGTGGGCAAGCAACGACGAAGGTGGCGAACCGGACGTGGTGCTGGCCTGTGCGGGCGACGTGCCAACGCTGGAGACGCTCGCAGCGGCTTCGATCCTGCGCCGCCAATTGCCGAACGTGAAGGTACGCGTCGTCAACTTGGTCGACCTGATGAAGCTCGAATCGCACAGTCTGCATCCGCACGGCTTGAACGATGAGGACTTCGATCAGTTGTTCACAACAGGCAAGCCTGTCATCTTCGCCTACCACGGTTACCCGGCGTTGATCCATCGCCTGACCTATCGACGCCGCAACCACGACAATTTCCATGTGCACGGCTACAAGGAGGAGGGCACGATCACCACGCCCTTCGACATGACCGTGTTGAACGACCTGGACCGCTGGCACCTCGTGATGGACGTGCTCCAGCGAGTGCCCGGGCTTGCCGCGAAGACGGCGTACCTCAAGCAGAAGCTGCTCGACAAGCTGATCGAGCACAACCACTACATCCGCGAAAACGGGGTGGACCTGCCGGAGGTGCGCGACTGGTCGTGGTCGTCACCGGATGCCGGCGTGCTGCGTTGAGCACGTGAAGATCACCGGGGCTGCAGATCAGCGACCTCACGCCAAGTTGGCTCTCCCAGCTCGTGGCCCTCAGCGAGCTTTCTTGCTTCGAGCCGCTGCGCCTCGCCCAGGTCATTCGTCGCCAGCAATGGATAGTCGATGGGGTCGTCCATCCATGGTTGCAGGGTGGACCGCATCTTGATCTGTGCGGTCCATGATATGTCCGGGAGTGTGTCCGGCATGTCTTCGCGCTTGATTCCACCTGCGCGCAGGAGATTCAGCGCGTATCCGGATGAACGCACGGTGGTGCGCTGCCCGTCCGAAGTACTGATCAAGATTGCATGATTCTTTCCCCGCAGCGGGTCAACGGCATCGGCCACGTCGTTGGCCAACAGCGCGAGCCGAGGTTGCGATGTGATCGCCGTCAGCTGCACGTGGCGCACGCCGTGGCGGGCGGCAGCATTCAGGAGATCTCCCGGCAACCCGCGTAACCTCGCGCGCGCAATGGAAACATGCGCCTCTTGTCCGCAGGACCCACGCTCAGCGGCGAGCATGATGCTCCCGTGCAGGCATCCCTCGACGAGCGCTCTTGCCATGGCTCCTGCCTGCCTACGGCCAGGGTCGCTGTCGTAACGCAGGCCCAGCAGTGCAAGTGCGTCGGCGACACCGATCATGCCGATGCGCAGATGCGGCGCGGCGATGCCCGCCTCCAGCGCCGCGTTGTCCAGTGCGCGAACCGCCAGCGCCGCGCAGTCACTCAGCGCGGCCAGATCAATCGACGCGTCCGTGGCTGGGCTCTGGCATACGAAGCCTGCTGCATTCAGGGAGGCATGCAGCACTCCATCCCAATGTGTGGCCCGGCCGGTGCCGGCGCACGCGAGCAGGCGTTCGTCGGGCAATAGACGCCACGACGCAAACGCATCCGTAAAGCGCGCCTGCCATGTCGTGGTTTCCCCACCTGGTTCGATCGAGGCCAGCGAGGCCGACACGCGCCGCCAAGTGTCCTCGATGGAAAGGTCGCGCAGATCGGCGTTCTCCCGCCATCGGAACCACGCGTCCCAAGCCTCGACAGCTGCAAGGTCAACAAAGGGGGACGGTCTATGCGAATCGGTCATGGAAACAAGGTCGTGTGGACAGCACCCACTATCCGTATCGGTCAGCACCGGAATCTGATCTTTGTCAACTCAGAGCGCACTGAAGGTGTTCCTGTTACGCACCGTTACACAGCGTTGCGCTATGGACATCCGGCTGTGACGGTGGCATCGCATCTTGGCCGCGAATGCAGTCACGACCGGAGCACAGCCATGGATACGCCCTTTGTCCCGACCACGATCGAAACGTCTACCCCGCAGCCGGTTACCTTCGAAGTGCCACTCGAGCTGGACATCGAGGAACTGCAGCGGCACATGGTCGTGACGCGAAGGAAGGTGAGGGCAGGCCAATACCTGTATCGGAACGGACAACCATTCCACGCCTTGTATCTTGTCCACGCCGGCTTCCTGAAAACGTGCGAACTGTCGGAGGACGGCCGCGAGCAGGTGACCGGCTTCCGGATGCGCGGCGACCTTCTCGGTGTCGAGTCCATTGGCCTTGCAATCCACACCTGTGATGCAGTCGCCTTGGAGGATTCGCAGATCTGGGAGCTACCTTATCCGCCGGTGCTTACGGCGTGCCTGCACATCCCGGAGCTGCAAGTCCGATTGTCGTCCGCCCTGGCTGAGGAAATCCGGCGCGATCGATCCTGGATGCTGACCATTGGAACCCTGCCTGCCGAGCAACGCGTGGCGGCATTCCTACTCGACATCGCCAGGCGCTTTGCCCGCCTCGGGTTCAGTGCCAGCCACTTCGTCCTGCGCATGGGGCGCGCCGACATCGCGAGTTTCCTCGCGCTTAAACACGAGACTGTGAGTCGGGCACTGTCGCATCTCGAGCAGCTTGAGTACATTTCGGTGCTGCGGCGCGAAGTGAAACTTCTCGATATCCCGAAGCTTAGCGTTTGCGCAGGCGTGTCCGGCACGCTTCAGTGACGAGGATCAGGCATTGTCGAGTAGCCGCCGAATTGCACCGGTGAGCTGCTCGCGCCGATACGGCTTGCGCAACAATTCGAAGGTTTCACCCGACGCTTCGTGCCGCCTGTCGCCCGAGCCCGGGTAGCCGGAGGCAAGCAGTATCGGGAGATCAGACCGGACGCGGCGAGCTTCGCGAGCCAGTTCGATACCATCCATACCGCTGCCCAGCACCACGTCCGAAAACAGCAGGTCCACGTCCGGCTTCACAGTGAGCAGGTCCAGCGCTTCGTGCGCGTTCGCGGCGGCAACCACGTTGTAGCCCACGGCACTCAAAAACCGGGTTGCAACGGTGCGGACATCGGTTTCATCTTCGACCACCAGTATCGTTTCCCGTGCGTCGCCATGCCTGGTGTCGTCGGTCCGCGGATCGTTCACCATTTTGGTGCCAGGGGCCGCAGCGGGCAGGACCAGTTCCATGCGGGTTCCATAGCCGAGTCGGCTGTCGATCGTGATGGCCCCGCCTGATTGGGTGGCGAATCCGTAGACCATGCTGAGGCCCAGCCCGCTGCCTTTGCCGGATTCCTTGGTAGTGAAAAAAGGTTCAAAGGCATGTGCCTGCACGTCCGGTGGCATGCCCGTGCCGGTATCGCTGACGGCAACGGCCACGTAACGGCCGGCTGGCAGTTTCCATTGGTTGGCGTTATCCAAGTTGCTTTCGCGTACGCTGATGCCGAGCCGCCCGCCGCGCGGCATCGCATCGCGCGCGTTCAACGCAAGATTGACCAGTGCCGTGTCCAGTTCATTGGGGTCGGCGTACAGGTCGGGAACCTCCCCCGCGCAGTCGATCTGCACCACAATCGATTCGCCCAATGTACGCCGGAGCATCGAACCCAGCTCTTCCATGAGCGGTTGCGGCACGACCGGCCTCGGCTGCAGCGGTTGCCGGCGCGCGAAAGTGAGCAACCGGCGGGTGAGATAAGAACCCCTCTCCACGGCGCGTAGTGCGCTATCGATGATCTCCTGCAAGCTCGGCTGGTTGGACAACTCAGCCTCCAGGAGTTGCAAGTTCCCCGAGATCACTGTCAGCAGGTTGTTGAAGTCGTGCGCGACACCGCCGGTGAGCTGGCCAACAGCGTCCAGCCGTTGCGCATGCGCCAACTGTTCTTCGGTTCGACTGCGCTGTATCGCCGACGTCAGCAAGCTGGCAATCGACTGCAGGAAATTCACCTTGCCTTCGTCGAAACTGCGCGGCGCGGCGGCCAGTACAAGCAGAAAGCCCAACGCCTCTTGCCGGACGAAAAGCGGAACCAGCGCTACATCGTGAAATCCCGCTCTGGAAAGATCTGCGCGGATCGTCTCGGAAGAACCGTCCTGCATCATGTCGGACGTGATCACGTCGTGTTTCCGCGCGTCGAAGGCACTCCGAATGGAATCGGCGTTCCCGAGAATGGAGGTAATCGTGCGGGCAGTTTGCTCGGAAAGCCCGGTGGAGGCGCGTATATGGAACGTGCTGTGCCGCCAGTCGGTTGCGAAAATGGCGGCCGCGGGCAGTTCCAGTGCCGCCACCGTCAACTCGAGGATCCGCCGGATGGCCAGTTCGTAATCGGGGGACTCCAGTGCCAGCCGGCTTATCAACGCGATGTAGCTGTCCCGTTGCGCGCGTTCGAGCGCCTGCCGCACGCGCCGGGTTTCGGAAATATCGCGCACTGAAGCGATCGCGATCACGCCCTTGTCCGTGGCGATGGAGCTCAGGCCGATTTCAAGGGGAAACGTTTGGCCTTCGTGCTTAAGGCCCATCAATTCGTAGCCGATTCCCATCGGGCGAATGCGGGGTCTGGCCATGTAATCGTCGCGGTGCGACCGGTGTGCCTGACGCAGCGATTCCGGCACCAGCGCTTCCAGCGCCAGGCCCTGCAGTGCGCCTTGCCCGTAACCGAACATGCGTTCGGCCTGCGCATTGGCCAGCACGATGGCGCCTTTCCGGTCCACCGCGATCATCGCGTCGGGCGCGATATCGAACCACATGCTCAACATCACGAAGCTGACGGCGGGGAGATCCTGTTGGTTCATCCATGCCCCTGCCTGGAAACGCGCGCCGAAAAGAGGTACCCGGCGCCGCGTACAGACCTGATCAATTCCGGGTTGGCCGGGTCGGATTCGACCTTGCGGCGCAATCGCCCAATCTGTACGTCGATGGCGCGGTCGAACGGACCGGCGTTGCGGCCATGGATGTGTTCCATCAAATCGTCGCGCGACAACACACGGTTGGGGTGTTCGACGAGCACGCGCAGCAGCTCGTATTCGCCGGTTGTAAGTGCAATCGTCGCTCCACCGGTGGTACGGAGGGTGCGTGACTGGGGGCTGAGGAGAAAATTGCCGAATTGGAACGCAACCTGATTGGCCGCGTCATCGGGGGTGGCGTTCTGATGGGCGCGCCTCAGCACGCTGCGCACTCGTGCCAGCAACTCGCGCAAATCGAAGGGTTTGGTGACGTAATCGTCGGCCCCCAGTTCCAGCCCGACCACGCGATCCACCGATTCGCCACGGCCGGTGATGATGATGAGCGCACCATTCCAGCTCTTGCGCAGCTGGCGCGTAAGCTCAAAACCGTCCTCGCCGGGAAGACCGAGGTCGAGCATTACGAGATCAACGGCCGTTCTGGTGAGCGCGTCGCGCATCTCGGCGCCATTCGCCGCGGTGCTGACTTCGAAACCTTGGCCGGTGAAATAGCGACGGAGCAAGTCCAGGACGCCGGTATCGTCATCAACGACCAGCAAGTGCACTCGATCTCGCATGGCGCCTGCACGTGATGCGGTAAGCAGGGGTGAATCTTATATCAGGACCGTCGTCACGGCGGGCTGGAAAGACTCCCTCGATATCGGTGGTCGCTGAGGAATGGCGTTCCCCCGGCTGCGCCAAATCGCGCGCCGGAAAATCTTCGAAGCCCATACCGATGGTGATTGATGACGGATTGCCGGTGCATTGACCCACATCAACATCGATGCAGCGCCAGTCGATAGTTTGGATACAGGTCGATTTTGACTGGCCCGGCGTCGAGGTCGCCGCGCCCGCCCATCGACGGTTCCGATGCATCTGGAGGCAGTATGGCCACGTTGACGCAGCAACAAATCAAGCACTTGTCCGATTTGATGGACGTCCGCTTCGCCCGCGAACTCGAAGAGATCCGTGCCGTCAGGGAGCGCACGCGCGGCGAACGCGATGAAGGCGTTCCGGCCGACTGGATCGATGCAGCGCTGGTCGAAGCTACGCTCGCTGCGGATGACGCGGTGTTCAACCAGGATGTCCAGGATGTGCGCGACATCAAGGCCGCGCGCGAACGCTTGTCGGCGGGCACCTATGGCATCTGCACCGATTGCGGCGAACCAATCACGTACGAACGTCTGCTGGCTTATCCCACGGCCAAGCGCTGCATCCATTGCCAGCGCCTGCACGAGCAGGAGATAGCTGCGAGCCGGCTCGTGCGCGCGTCCTAAAGCGAAGGCACTCGGCCCGCCACTGCGCCTTTCTGACACCCAATCATGCGCAGCCGCCATGTTTGGTGCCTTGCCTGCGCTATCCGCACGGCACGCTGCCCTGGAGACCGAGCAGGCGTGTGGGAGTTCTGGCCGTACAACACCGGGCTGTGATATGGATCGCCCGAAAGGCTTGGGTCCGTCCAGCAGCCTTTCCTTCATTGAGTTGATGCGAATCAAATCGGAGCTTCCTTGAAAGTCGATAGTTGATTCGTGCCGAGGAGATCGCGTGATGAAAACCGCCAAGGAACTTCAACGAGACGTGACGGCGGAATTGAACTGGGATCCATCCGTCGATTCGGGCCGGATCGACGTGGAGGTGCAGGCTGGCATCGCGACCCTCACGGGCCTGGTGAACAGCTACGCGCAGAAATGCAGCGCGCAAACGGCAGCGTGGCGCGTGAGCGGTGTGGAGGGCGTGATTGCGGACCTCGAAGTCGAGCTGCCTAGCAACGACTGGCGATCGGACAGAGACATCGCCAAGGCCGCCCACAACGTGTTGGCGTGGAACACGTCGATCCCGCCGCGCAGAGTGAAGGTGGCGGTCAAGCATGGTTGGTTGGTGTTGTCCGGCAATGTGGAATGGGAATACCAGAGCCGCGCCGCGGAATCCGCAATGCGCAACCTGGTGGGCATCAAGGGCTTGGTCAATCTGATCGAGATCAAGCCGAGGATCGAACCACGCGACGTCACGCGCCAGATCGAGGCAGCGTTGCGCAGGCGATCTTTCCGGCGCGCCAAGACCATCTCGGTGGTGGTGAATGGCGGAACCGTGACGCTTTGTGGGCAACTGGATTCTCCGAGCGAGCGGAACGCGACGCGCCTGGCCGCATGGCGGGCACCGGGAGTCCGCAACGTCATCGATCAAACAACGATCGCGGCCTGAATCGCTATTCAGGCAAGTGTTCGGGCCGCGCGCCAGGGACGGGGCGCGGCCCAGGGAAACCTAGACATGTTCACGCACATTCTCATTCCGATCGACGACGATCCAGGTTCGCGCCACGCGATCAAATTGGGCGTGGCGCTCGCGAAGAAAATCGATGCTCGCGTGACGGGCTTTCATGCGATGACGGAATTCAACCACGCCGGCATCGTCGAGGAACTGCTGGAGCCGCCACCCGAGGAACTGCAAGCACTTGCCCGGGCCCACGCGGACAGGCTGTTCGCTCCGTTGGAACGCGAGGCCGAGCTCGCGGGCGTAGATTGCGACACCATCGCGAAGCGAGGTGATCGACCCCACGAAGCCATCGTCGCAGCGGCTCAAAAGGCCCGATGCGACCTGATCGTGATGGCATCTCATGGCCGGCAGGGTATCGCGCGGCTCGTACTCGGAAGCCAAACGCAACAGGTCCTGAACCATACCGGCATCTCGGTGTTGGTGGTGCGTTGATCGCGCCATAGCAGCCACCCGCCAATCGGAGCAAGTGCCATGACCGGTTCCCCGGCGTTCGATGTTTCAGCTTTGTGGCCGCAAATCGTGGCGTTGTACTGCGCCACACTGCTGCCGTTGGCAGCAGGGCTACCGCCGATCATCGCGATCATAGAAAGCGTTTACGTCATGACCGGGCGGGAAATATGGAAGCAAACCGCCCGCTTCTGGGGCAAGTTGTTCGGCGTGGCCCTGCTCATGTGGGCCGTTGGTTCGGTCGCGCTCACGATCCTGTACGTTGTGGATCCCGGCCGCTTCACCAAGCATATTCATGGGATGCCCAGCCCGGCGCTGGTCGGTTTTTTCCTGCCGTTCGTACTCGCGTTTGGCTTGCTGCTCTGGAACTGGTTCCGTGACTGGTGGAACCCACATCGAATTCGGCATCTGCTCGTTACCTGGTTGTGGGTGCCATTGTGCGGGATCGCGGTGTTGAAGATTTCGATCGGGTACGGCCTGCTGGACAACCCAGCTGGCGTTGAACTTGACCCCGGCAGCCTGCAGGTCTGGATTTATGATCTGCCGGCGGTGTTGGTGAATCCGGCTGCGCAATCGCGATTCGTGCATCTCATGGGCGCGTGTTACCTCGTTGCCGCAACCTTGGTGCTTTCGATTTCGGCGTGGTACCTGTTGCGCGACCGCAACGTGCGGATTGCGCGCCGTTCGTTCGCCGTGGCCGCGAGTTTCGGTTTCGCAGCAGCGCTTTCGCTGGCGGTGCTTGGCGATCGGAGCGGTTATGCCGCATCGCCTGGCCAACAGATGCGAATTGCCGCGATCGCTGCGGCATGGCAGACCCAAACAGCACCAGCACCATTCACGATCTTCGGGCTTCCCGATGGCAGCAGCCGCACGACGCACGCTGCCGTGGACATTCCATGGGTGCTGGGGTGGGGCGCCACCCATTCATGGAGGAAGTCGGTTGCCGGCCTGGACGAGCTCGAGGCAGTGAACGCAGCGCGCATCCGGGATGGCATTGCCGCATTTACCACCTTGGACACGCCATGGGCCGATCCCTCGGGCGTGAGCGGCCCCGTTTTCGATGCAGAAGATAACCCCAACTTCGGATACGCATTGCTGCTGTTGCGCAGCACCCAGCATCCCGCACGGGCGAGCAGCGATCAAATTGCCGCCGCAGCCAGGAGCACGATTCCGAACGTGCCGCTCCTGTTCTGGACTTTTCGTCTCATGGTACTGCTGGGCATTTACAGCATCGCGCTGTTCGGCTGTGCGTTCTGGCTGGCTTCGAAACGCCGACTGGAAAAACGCGCCTTCCTGGGAATCGCGGCATGGAGCCTGCCGCTGCCATGGATGGCGGGAACACTGGGTTGGATCGTGAGCGAAGTCGGGCGCGGACCCTGGCTGGTCGATGGACTTTTGCCGGTCACCGAAACGCACGCCAGTCGCCCAGAGGCGATCGTCGGCATTGTCGCCTGCCTGCTCATCGCAGGGTTCTTTGCGGCAGGTGCGGTCCTGCTGGTCCGCCTTGTCCGCTTGGGCCCTGAAGGACTGAAGTTCTGGCCAGTGGATACCGGGAAGACAGGAAAATATTGAACGACCCGATTGGGTCGGGAGGTTTCATCATGTGGTACTTCACATGGCTGCTGGGAGTTGGTCTCGCATGCAGCTTCGGCATCCTCAATGCGATGTGGTTCGAGGTGCACGCCGACGACGAACGCGACTGGGCGGCCGTCATCAACGACGACTAATTGCACCATCGAAAGGGCTTTTCGGTTTGTGTTGATCTCTATCAATGCCGATCCCGCGCCTACACGCAGACTGACGGCATGAACACGCTCCCGCAGTCCCTCGAGTTCGATCCCGTGCTGATGGCGCGTTATGACGTGCCTGCACCACGGTATACCAGTTACCCAACCGCGCCACAGTTCCACGCTGGTTTCGGCGAGACGCAGTTGTGCGATGCGATTCTTGCTTCGAACAAGGCCACGCCGGTGCGGCCACTGTCGCTGTACGCCGCGTTGCGGTGTGCGGTAGTTGAGGTAGCGTGGCCGACACTCAATTCCTGCTTCGGGAAAAGGCGGGATCATCGAACGTGTGGGCGTACTGATCGAGCGCCGCGCGCATCCTCGCAATGGCGTCTTTGCGTCCGGGATCGGCCTTCAGCGCGCTGGCGTTCTGCAGCAGCGGTCCAATAATGTCGTGCAGCGCGGTGTCTGCGTCCGGCGGCAGCTTGCAGTTGACGATGATGGTATTGACGTGGCCGGTAATCTGGTCGGCAAGTTGCGCCGCCAACTCCTTGCTGATGTCCTCGGATCCACGGTGTTCGAGGGTCACTACGTTTTCGCGGATTGCACGCATCTGTTCGCGCAAGGTCGCATCGGTGGTGTAGCGTTGTGCAGGTACCGCGCTGGTGGTGGGCGTGGATGCCCGATGCGCGTGTTGCTGCGCGAGAGCGATGCATGGCGGCAGACTCGTCAGCAGCAAGAAACCGAATGTGATGCTCGCGGGACGCATGGAGTACTCCTCTCGCGTGGAATGGTTGGATCGAGGATCGGCCATCTCGCGCACTAGGCGATGATCCATGTCACGCGCACCTGCGCAACCACGCCATCAAGCACGATTAGGGCGGCAGTCCGCCGCGGTCAAGCGGGCGCTTGCGGCCGTGGATCATCGCCGCTATCAGGTTTTCGCGGTAGTGGAAACTCTCGACCAGGGCGGCCAGCACGTGGAGGCCGATCAAGCCGAGCAGGCCCCACGCGAGCACCGCGTGGAGCTCTTCCAGCCACTGCGCGCCCCAGAAGGCATCGAGTGTCTGCATCCAGCCGGTGACACCGACCAGGACGACTCCGGCGAGCAGAACCAGCATGATCACCGCGGCGGCGGGATTATGGCCGAGTCGGCGGCGCGAAGTTCCGGTCAGGCGCTCGCGAAGATAGGTGCGCACCGCGCGCGGACCACGCACCCAATCCCGGAAGCGCGCATGCCGCGTGCCGACGAATCCCCACAATATCCGGAACGCGACCAACCCCAGCGCGATGTATCCAAGCACGCGATGAGGCGTGTCGCCGTCCTCGACCAAAAACGCACCGAAGACGCATGCCGCCAGCGACCAGTGGAAGAGCCGCACGAGCGGATCCCACACCCTGACGGTCGCCCTCCGGTGGCCGGCCTCCCTGCCGGCCGCGGTTTGGATGATCGTGGCCATGGACGGCGCTCCTTCACTTGATGCGCTGTTTGACCACGTGGCCGTCGGCGGGGTCGAAGTAGATCTCGACCAACCTGCCGGCCTTGTTCTTGCCATAGATTTCGTAGCAGGTGCCCGAGACCAGGAACTTGTCGATGGTGTAGCCCTGTTTGACAAGCCGATCCTTCAGCGTCTGTTGCGGCATCCACTGGCTCTGCGGAACCTTGGTGCAAACGGGGGCGGCAAACGCGCCCAGCGAGAACAACGCGGCGGAACCGGCCAGAACGAGGGTGGCGAACCTTTTCATGATGGGACTCTCCGAAAGCACGGGCGGGATTGCCCAAGGCACCAGGCGGAATGTTCGAATCTGCACCGCCAAGTTCAGGATGCTGCTGTCCAAACCATGCGGTCTTGATGCACATCAAAGGTTTCGCTCGCCTCGTCGCTCCGGGACAAAATGGGTCGCATGCACGTGCCGCGCCGTAGACTGCCCAGTCCGCGCGTACAGATGCTGTTTGCTTGATGCATGTCAATTGCACCAGAGCAAGCAGTCCGATGATGAGGTTGTCGCCAAGGAGACCCATCATGAAAAGCGAAACCGCCCCTGCAACGAGCAACGAAGAGTCCTTGAAGCGCAGCGTCGAGCATGTCAAGGACGCCGCGGAAGCATTGTTGCGCACCACGGCCGACGAAACCCGCGAGGGATGGCACCGGGCGCGTGCCACGCTCGGCGGGAAGGCGCGGGCGCTCACGTCCGACGTGTCCGAACGTACGCGTGACTTCGCCGAGGATGCGCGCGAGCTCGGAGACAAGGGGCAACGCCTCGTGCGGCAGTACCCTTGGGCGGCGATCGGTATCGGTGCGGGACTCGGTTTGCTGGCCGGCTTTCTGATCCGCCGACGCTGAAGGTCATCGATCGCGGACACCTGTGCAAACGAAAGTAGCGATGCCAGATCGTGAGGTAAGCGGGTCCAGCCAATCATCGCCATCGACGGAACAGCCGGACGGCCCTGATGCGTGGCGCCTCGGGCTCAGTGATGCGGAGGCGAAGCATCGACTGGCGGAATTCGGGCCGAACGCGCTGTCAGGCAGCGAACACAAACCGCTGCACCGGATCGTGTTCAAGGTGCTGGCCGAGCCAATGTTCCTGATGTTGCTGGTGGCCGGCGCGCTGTACCTGGCGCTGGGCGACCGTGCCGAAGCCGCCTTCCTGCTGGGGATGATTTTTGCCGTCATCGGCCTGACACTTTTCCAGGAACGCAGGACCCAGCGTGCACTCGAAGCGCTGCGCGATCTGTCGGCGCCACGCGCGCTGGTGATCCGCAACGGGCAGCCGTTGCGTGTGCCCGGGCGCGAGGTCGTTCCCGGCGACCTGCTTGCGTTGCACGAGGGCGATCGGATCGCGGCCGACGCCATCCTGCTGGAGGGCGAGATCGAGGTCGACGAATCGTTGCTGACCGGCGAGGCGATTGCCGTGGCGCGCGGTGCCGATCCCGACCGCAACCGCGTGTACGCCAGCACGGTGGTGACGCGTGGCGCCGCGCTGACGCGCGTGTCGTCCATCGGAACGGCGACGAAGGTGGGTGAAATCGGGGCCATGCTGCAGTCGGCCCGCGAACCGGTGTCGGGCCTGCAACGTTCCTCGCGCGAGCTCATCCGCGTCCTGGCCGCCATCGCGCTGCTGCTGGCCATCGGCTATTGCCTGATCAACTGGCTGTGGAATGGGCAAACCTTCCTCGACAGCTTGCTCGCCAGCGTTGCGCTCAGCATGGCGATCCTGCCGGAAGAGATACCGGTGATCCTGACGGTGTTCCTCGCGATGGGCGCCTGGCGGCTGTCGCGCCACCGAGTGCTGACGCGCAGCGTTCCCGCGGTCGAGGCGCTCGGTGCGATCACCGTGCTGGCCGTCGACAAGACCGGGACGCTGACCCAGAACCGCATGCGCATCACTGCACTGGTGACGACCGACGGCGCGCTGGAAAACACGTCGGCGGATGCGGTGGGTCCGTTGCCGCCAGCCACGGAAGATCTGGTCGAATGCGCGCTGCTGGCGACGCCGCCCGATCCGTTCGATCCCATGGAAACGGCCATCCTTGCGCTTGGCGACCGGCTTGACGACGCGCGACGCAGGCACCCCGGCTGGACATTGCAGCGTGCCTACGCGCTTTCCTCGGAAATGCTGGCGACCACCCGCGTCTATGCCGTGCCGGGAGAATCCGGCCATCGCGTCGCGACCAAGGGTGCCCCGGAAACCATCGTGGCGCTGTGCCGGATGCCGAAGGAATCGGCGGCCGCAATCCTGGACCAGGTTGCCGTGTTGGCGGCTCGCGGCCTGCGCGTGCTGGGCGTCGCGCGCGGCGTCTGGAACGGAACGACGTGGCCGGAACGGCAACAGGATTTCGCTTTCGAATTCGTCGGACTGCTGGGGTTCGGCGATCCGCCGCGACCCGAGGTGCCGGCCGCGATCGCCGAATGCAGGAGCGCCGGCGTGCGTGTGTTGATGCTCACCGGCGATCATCCGGCCACGGCGCAGGCGATCGCGCGCGAAATCGGGTTGTCGGAGCGCGCGGATGTGCTGACCGGCGCGGAGATCGCGCAGCTTGACGACGCATCGTTGGGCGCGCGGCTCCGGCAGGTGGACATCTGCGCGCGGCTGCGCCCGGAACAGAAATTGCGGCTGGTGCGGCTGCTGCAGCAATCCGGTGAAGTGGTGGCGATGACCGGCGACGGCGTCAACGACGCGCCGGCCCTCAAGGCCGCGGACGTCGGTGTCGCGATGGGCGAGCGCGGGACTGACGTGGCGCGTGAGGCCGCCGCGCTGGTGTTGCTGGACGACAGTTTCGCGAGCATCGTGCGCGCCATCCGCCAAGGCCGGCGCATCTACGACAATGTTGGCAAGGCCACCGCGTTCGTGTTCGCGGTGCACGTCCCAATCATCGTGCTCGCGTTGTTGCCGGCGCTCCTGCACTGGCCGGTGATCCTTGCACCCGTCCACATCGTGCTGCTGGAACTGCTGATCGATCCCGCATCTTCGATGGTGTTCGAGGTCGAGCCGGCAAGTCCGGACTTGATGCGGCGGCCGCCACGGCCACGCGCGCACACGCCATTCGCACCCGGCCGGCTGGTGTACGCCGTGCTGCAAGGTGCCGGGCTGGCCGCACTGCTGATCGCGGGCTGCGCCGTGCTGCTGGTGCACGGAGGCGACGCAGCGCAGATTCGCGCGGCTGGGTTCGCCGGGTTGCTGGTGGGCTTGTTCCTGCTTGCCATGGCTGAAAGCAGCATTGGTTTTCTGCACCGCAAGCGCCGTAATCCGTGGCTCAAATGGATGCTGCTGGGTGTCGTAACCTGCCTCGCAGCCGTGCTCGGAATTCCACCGCTGCGCGCCTTGATGGGACTGGCGCTGCCGGACGCTCAAACGGTGATGGTCATTGGCGCGATGGTGGCGGCGTCGGGTGTGTGGCTCGCATTGCTGAAAATGAGCGCACGCGGATCAAGATCGCGTGGCGCCGCATTGTCGGCATCATGACCGTCAGCGAACCGTCCATGGGTACGGCCCCGCGGTAGCGTAGCGGCAAAAAAATCCTGCTGTCACCCGTTTGCGAATGTGCGGTGCTTGAACAGTCCGTGCGGCAACGCCTTACGAATTTCGTTCGCTGGGCTGCGCGTCAGGTCCTTTGAAACCCGCGACAGTACCGTCTCACCGAGACGTGCGCCGAGCGCCGCATTGAGCGCCCCGAGAAATCCCGGAGGCGCGATCAACACGAGCTCGCGGTATCGCTGCTCGTCGTGTGCGCGCTTCAAGTACGACCCCAGCATCGTCGCGAATTGCAATGCAGCCTTTTCTCTAGGCGAAGTGTGCGCCTCGATCGCATGCCGGCCCTCGCCAAAACGATCGTGCACTCGTGGCGGAGGCGCGTGCTCCCGCTCGTGGCCGGGAGTACGCGCCTCCGGGTTGACGAAGTCAGCGATTTCAATCATGCGCGGCGCGCCTTTGCTGAGAGAGAACAGGCGCGCCCGCGCACGATCGGCGGCGAGGATCCAGATGTCCGCCATGGACTTTCTCAACGAAACGTGAGGTGATCGTCGACGCGTTGCACGCCGGGTGCCGACCAGACCGCGTGCTCCACCGCCTGCATTTCGCTCCAGTTGTCGACCCGCCCCTCGATTCGCACCGTGCCATCACCGCGTACGTCTACACGGACCGCGTCGGCCTCGACCTCGGCGTGCCGCTTCAAGGCATCCTGGATGCGCCGCTTCAGGTCGCCGGCTTGCACGACCGAAGCGAGCGTGATGCTGTTCGTGACGCCCTTGACGCCGCTCAATTTGCGGACTTCATTCTCGGCCGCCAGGCGCTGGTAATTCCAGTTCACACTACCCGACAGCGTGATCCAGCCATCGGACACCCTCACGCGGACACTGTCCTTGGGGACCAAGGTGTTCCACGCCAGGATGTTCACGGCGCGCTGCGCGATTTCGTCGTCATTCCATTTCTTGTCGCCGGGAAACCGCACCTCGATTTCCTGGGCGATGCCCTTGACGCCCTTGACTCGCCATGCTGCACGTTCGGCCGCCATCTTCTGCACATAGTCGGCGACGTGGCCGCTGAGGGTCACCACGCCATTTTCGGCTGCCACACCGATGTCTGCCGCATCAATACTCGGTTCGTATTCCAGCTCGTCGACGACCAGCTGTCGCAGCTCTTTATCGTTCATCGCAATGCTCCTTTTGGGGATCGGAAATCCAATTTCACACGTTGCGGCGAATGGCTTGTTGATCCGCATCAACGATGGGTGACTTGGATTGTCGCGACAGGGCGCTTCTGTTACGGAGCGTGGCCCGCGGTCCAAAAAAACGCGCATTTTTTTCGGCCCGGCGCATTCGTGGCAGCGCCACGAACCAGACCCAGGCGAACAACATGCCCGTGAGGAACGCGCAGAGAAGTACCGGCCAAATAATCGGGATGACTTGCATATGCGAAACCTCCGAAGCCATTCGATAACGCAATGCCAGCGTAGGGAACGCAATCTAGGCTGGTTTGATCTCGATCACCAGAATGCGCGATGTCAAGCCACAGATGTCGCGCGTTGAATTATCCCCGGGCCGGTGATGTCGGTACCCATGAAGCGACGCTTCACAAGTTCCACCAGCAGCAGATAGGTTGCGGTGGCGAATGCGAGGAAGGCGAAGAACATCGGAGGCAGGGGAATGAATCCCAGATCTGCGCCGACGGGCGTAAACGGCAACACCGTTCCGATGATGACCGCAGCAAGCACAGTGGCAATCAATGACTTGCTCGGTTGGCTGCGCAGCGGGTTGCCGCCGGTGCGGATCACGAATAGCACCAGAGTCTGCGTGGCGAGCGATTCCACGAACCAGCCGGTATGAAATTCGGCCTGCGAGGCATGCAACCATGAGAGCAGTACGTAAAAGGTGAGGAAGTCGTACAGGGAGCTGATCGGCCCCACACCCAGCATGAATCGCCGGATCGAGCGCACGTTCCAGCGACGCGGAGCCCTCAGTTGCGAAGCATCCACGTTGTCGCTGGGAATGGTGATCTGCGCGATGTCATAGAGAAAATTGTTGAGAAGGATCTGGGTGGGCAGCATCGGCAGGAAGGGCAGGATGAGCGATGCCGCCGCCATGCTGAGGACATTGCCGAAGTTCGAGCTGGTGCCCATCAGCAAGTATTTCATGACGTTGGCGAAAGCCTTGCGACCCTCGATGACGCCGGCGTGCAGGGCCCCCAGATCGCGCTCGCCCAGGACGATGTCCGCGGCGTCGCGTGCCACGTCCACGGCATTGGCGACGGAAATGCCGACATCGGCCGCATGCAGCGACGGCGCATCGTTGATCCCGTCGCCGAGGAAACCCACCACGGCACGCCGGGCTTTCAGGGCTAGCACGATACGATGTTTCTGCGCGGGACTGACGCGCGCGAAGACGCTGACGCGTTCGGCAACGATACCCAATGCATCCTGATCGAGCTTGTCCACCTGGGCGCCGGTGACGATTTCACGTGCGTCCAGCCCGACCTGTTCGCAGACATGACGTGCGACCAGTTCGTTGTCACCGGAAAGGATCTTCACGGAGACGCCGTCGCGCGCGAGTGCGCGCAAGGATTCGGCCGCATCGGGCAGTACCGGATCGGCGAACGACACAAACCCGGACAGGATCAGGCCCGTTTCGTCATCAGGCGTGTAGCGTGGTTTTTGTTCGACCTCGCGATAGGCGATGGCGAGGACCCGCAGACCTTGTCTCGCATAGGCGTCGCCGACGCGCTGGACTCCGTTTCGCGTGTCCATGTCCAACGCACGGGCGACGCCGTCTACCAGGCACTGCGTGCATTCGCGGATCACGAATTCCGGCGCCCCCTTGGCGACCAGAAGCGTTTCATCCCCCCGCTTCGCTACGATGCTCAGGCGGCGGCGCTCGAAATCGAAAGGAATCTCATCTAGTTTTTGCGCCGCATCCTGCAGGGGAACGCATCCGCGCAGAATCGCATCGTCGAGTGGGCTGTGGGTACCGGTCTGGAGCGCACTGTTCAAGCGGGCGAGGTCGGCGGTTCGCGCCGAAGGCTCACCCATTGGATCGACGCTCGCGAAGACTTCAGTTTCGTTGTGCGTCAGCGTGCCGGTCTTGTCGCTCAGCAGTACCGTCATGCTGCCGAAATCCTCGATCGCGGCGAGATGTTTCACCACCACGCGATGGCGCGCCATGCGCATGGCACCGCGTGCCAAAGTGACGGTCGTGATCATCGGCATGAATTCCGGTGTCAGCCCAACCGCCAGCGCCAGTGCGAACAGCAGAGTCTCGAGCAACGGACGGTGGAACGCGATGCCGGCCAGCATGACCAGCAGCACCAGCC
>Ga0207698_10000112_pt1 | contig 50642 bp, 53 predicted proteins | sample KBSCornC22_FD_184298 | JGI IMG/M metagenome (GOLD analysis project Ga0207698, IMG submission 184298) | Corn rhizosphere microbial communities from Kellogg Biological Station, Michigan, USA - KBS Corn C2-2 (SPAdes) (version 2) | ecosystem: Host-associated > Plants > Roots > Rhizosphere > Soil ... | reverse complement strand
AACAAGGTCCGAGGAGGACACTCATGGCTGACAAGACATTGAACAAGAACGATCTCGTGGCCGCGGTCGCCGCCGACTCGGGCCAGAGCCAGGCCACCGTCTCCGGCGTCGTCGACGCGCTCTTCGCGGTGCTGGCGAAGTCGGTCGGCGAGGGCACCAAGGTCAGCATCCCGGGATGGCTGAGCGTCGAGCGCACCCACCGCGCCGCTCGCGAGGGCCGCAACCCCGCCACGGGCGCGACCATCCAGATCGCCGCCGGCTACGGCGTCAAGGTCTCGGCGGGCAGCAAGCTGAAGGCCGCCGCCAAGTAAGACCGCGTCACCCACGTAAGGGCATCGACCACGACGGTCGGTGCCCTTCGTGCGTTGAGGGGGCGCTCGGTGTGACCGCCTACGCTCGAAGGGTGCAGCGCATCGCGAGAGTGACCGGACCGGCGGTCGTACTGCTCGTCGCCCTCTGCGCGCTCCTGGCTGCTCTGGCCTTCGGCGGCGGCGCGAACCCGGGGATCGCGATCGATCCCGGCGCGGTGGTGCGCTACGGAGTCCCGATCGCCAAGCTCGTGGTCGACCTGTCGATCGCGCTCTCCCTCGGAGCGCTGGCGCTCGGTGTCTTCGCGCTGAGTTCGCGCGAGAAGGAGTTCGGCGCGGCGATCGACCTGGCGGCCGCGGGTGCCGGCGTGTGGACGGTCGCGTCCGCCGCATCCTCGATCCTGGTGTTCTGCAACACGGCGGGCACCCCGCCGAGCCTGAGCCAGGCGTTCGGGCAGTCGCTCGGCGACTTCCTCACCACGATCCCGCTGGGCCGGGCGTGGTTGACCACCACGCTGGTCGGCGCCGCGCTCACCGTGCTGTGCTTCGCGGTGCGCAACGTCACGGTGCTGGGCCTGGCCGCGGTCCTGACGGTGATCGGCCTCATCCCGCTTTCGCAGCAGGGTCACGCCGGCGACAGCTCGACGCACAACGCGGCGCTCACGGCGATCTGGTTGCACGTGGTCTTCGCGAGTTTCTGGCTGGGCGGGTTGCTGACCCTCGTGATCTTGCGGCGAACGCTCACGACCGAACGGATCGCCGCGGTGCTGCCGCGCTATTCGACGATCGCACTCATCGCCTTCGCGGTCGTGGCGGTCTCGGGCACGGCCAGCGCCGTCATCCGGATCGAGAGCTGGCCGAACCTGCTGACGCCCTACGGCGTGCTGGTGCTCGTCAAGGTCACCGCTCTGGGGGCGCTCGGGCTGTTCGGCCTCTTCTACCGGCGTGCAATCATCTCGCGGCTCACCCGCGAGAACACGCGCCGGCTGTTCTGGATGCTTGCGATGGCGGAGCTCGCCTTCATGGGCATCGCCGAGGGGGTGGCGTCGGCGCTCGCGGTGTCCGCCCCGCCGGCGGTGACGCAGGAGACATCGGGCCTGGCGAATCCCACGCCCGCCGAGATCCTGACAAACACGCCGTTGCCTCCGGAGCTCACGCCACTGCGCTTCTTCACCTCGGGGAATCTCGACCTGCTGTGGGCGATCATCTGCTTCTTCGGCATCTTCTTCTATGCGGCGGGAGTGTGGCGGCTGCGGCGTCGCGGCGACCGCTGGCCGTGGTACCGCACCGCGCTCTGGATGGCCGGCATGGGCGTGCTGCTGTGGACCACCAACGGATCGCTGAACGTATACGAGCAGTTCCTGTTCAGCGAGCACATGCTGCAGCACATGCTGTTGACGATGGCGATCCCCGTGCTGCTGGTGCTTGGGGCGCCGGTCACCTTGGCGCTGCGGTCGATCAAGAAGCGCGACGACGGCAGCCGCGGGGCGCGGGAGTGGATCCTGCTGCTCGTGCATTCCCGAGTCGCGACGATCCTCACCCACCCCATCACCGCGTCGGTGCTGTTCGCGGCATCCCTATGGGTGTTCTACTACTCGCCGCTGTTCCGGTGGGCGACAACGGATCACGTGGGGCACGAATGGATGATCCTGCACTTCCTGATCGTCGGGTACCTGTTCGTGCAGACCCTGATCGGCATCGATCCGGTCGGCAACCAGGCGCCCTATCCGCTTCGGCTGGTGCTCCTGCTGGCGACCATGGCGCTGCACGCCTTCTTCGGGCTGGCGATCATCTCGAACACCGGGCTCTTCCTCTCGGACTGGTACGGCGCGATGGGCCGCACCTGGGGTGCGCCGCCGCTGGTCGATCAGCAGGCGGCGGGCGGGATCGCGTGGAGCGTCGGCGAGATCCCGACCGCGAGCCTGGCGATCATCGTCGCGATCCTGTGGAGCCGCAGCGACTCCCGCGAGGCGAAGCGTCGAGACCGGGCCGCCGACCGGGACGGCGACGCGGAGCTGGAGGCCTACAACGCCATGCTCAGCGAGCGGGCGGGTCGCCCCTAACCGGCGGGTCACTCCTCCTGTTGCACGACGGTGATCGCGTCATCCGCCCCGATGGTGATGGTGGCGCGCAGTTGGAAGGAGACGTCCTGGTCGAAGGTCGACCGCGATCCATCGAGCAGTGAGATGACGGCCACCTTCAGGTGAGCGGTGCCGGGTGCGGCGGGGATCGCCCAGGTGCCGAACTGCGAGCCGGGTGCGATGGTGATCCGCGGGTAGCTCATGATCGACCAGGCCGGCACGCCCGAGACGCGGTTCGGGATCGGCTGGCCGAACGAGCATCCGGTCGGGAACAGCACAGCCTGCTTCACGCAGGCGTCGAGTTGGGCCCGCACCTGAGCGGCCACCTTCGTGACGAACGTCGCATCGGCCTCCGGCTGCACGAGGGCCGACAGCTCTTGGCCCACGGTGTCGGCGAGCACCGTGTCGGGCTCCGCGGTCAGCAACGCGGTCCGGTGGCCGAAGGTGTAGCTGCCCGGCACCAGCACGGCGTAGTCCACTGGCGTGTCCGAGGGGTGGGAGCCGACCTCCTGCACGCCGTTGAGCGTGAAGCGCGCGTCGTTGCGCACGCTGAGGGACACGGTCGCCAGCGGGCTGGCCGCGAATCCCCACTCGGGGAACAGTCCGAAGCGCGTGCCGATCCGCTTCACCTCGAAGGTGGTCGTGCCCGAGCGCTGTCCACTCGTCCACCGCACAGACACCCAGTGCGCGCCGTCACGCTCGTCGTCGCTGAGCTGATGGATGTCGCTGAGCCCCGCGAGCGTCCCGCTCTGCAGCAGCGCGACGTTCGCCCCGCGCGTGTCGACCCCCGGCAGCGACAACGCGCCGGAGACGTCGCCGCGAGCCAGCGCATCCAGGTACACCCGCACGAAGCCGCCCGCGCCGAACACGGTGGCATTCAGCACGACCACCGTGCCGGTGCCCGCCACCACCGCGATGAGGAAGGCGGCCACCCAGGGAAGGATCGCGCGCCGCATGGGTGAATCCTAGGGACAGTTGCCGGGGGCTTCCGCCCGCCGCGGTTAGGGTGAACAGCGTGTCCCGTCCCGAGTTGTCGCCCGAGCAGGCGGCGGTGTTCGAGGCGATCGAGAACGGCTCATCGCACATCTTCGTGACCGGTCGCGCCGGCACCGGCAAGTCGACGCTGCTCGAGCACCTATCGTGGAACACCTCCAAGAACGTGGTCATCGCGGCGCCGACCGGCGTGGCCGCGCTGAATGTCGGCGGCCAGACCATCCACTCGCTGTTCCGCCTGCCGATCGGGGTGATCGCTGACCACGACATCGAGCAGGGTCCCGAGGTGCGCAAGGTGCTCAACGCCATCGACACGCTGGTGATCGACGAGGTGTCGATGGTCAACGCCGATCTGATGGATGCCATCGACCGCTCGCTGCGCCAGGCACGCCAGCGCCCGCACGAGGCATTCGGCGGCGTGCAGGTCGTGCTGTTCGGCGATCCGTTCCAGTTGGCGCCGGTGCCGGGAGACCCGGAGGAGCGCGCGTACTTCGCCGACCGCTACCGCTCGATGTGGTTCTTCGACGCGCGGGTCTGGGATGAGGCCGAGCTGATCATTTACGAACTGGCGACCATCCACCGCCAGCACGAGCTCGAGTTCAAGAAGCTGCTCACCGCGGTGCGGCACGGCGTGGTCACGGCCGAGATGGCGCGGCGGCTCAATGAGGTCGGGGCCCGGCCGGCGCCGACCGACGGCGCGATCACCCTGGCTACGACGAACGCCACCGTCACCCGGATCAACGCGGCCGCATTGGCGCGGTTGCCGGGCCGCGCCCTTTCCGCCGTCGCCGAGGTGAGCGGCGAGTTCGGCGGCCGCGCCTATCCCGCCGACGAGAAGCTCGAGCTCAAGGTCGGCGCGCAGGTGATGTTCCTTCGTAACGACGCCGGCGGCGAGGGTCGCTGGGTCAACGGCACGATCGGCGAGGTGGTCAAGATCACCGACACCGTCACGGTCGACGTCGACGGCGAGCGCCACGAGGTGCGGCCGGCCACCTGGGAGCGCTACCGGTACAGCTACTCCGCGGTGACGAAGACCTTGAACAAGGATGTGGTGGCCGAGTTCACGCAGTTCCCGTTGCGGCTGGCCTGGGCGGTCACCATCCACAAGTCGCAGGGCAAGAGCTATGACCGAGCCATCGTGGACCTCGGCGAACGCAGCTTCGCGCCCGGCCAGACCTACGTGGCACTGTCGCGGCTGACGGCACTCGAGGGGTTGTACCTGACGCGTCCGCTTCGGCCCAGCGACATCATCGTCGACGAGAATGTGACCCGCTTCATGAGCAGGGCGACGGCGCTTCCGGGGATCGCGGCAGCGGCATCCCGGGGCTGAAAGCGCGCGAAGGTCACGTTTTGGTGACGCCCGACGAACAGCGCGTGTCGCCGGTTGAACTCCGTCGGCGGTATTCGCTACGGTGATCACTCACGCCGAGTCGAAAGGAGGCCGAACATGATGTCTCTCGCAGAGACGAAGACCGCAGCAACGCTCGTTGCAGGCGGATTCGCACGCATTCGCACGGCCTGCTTCGCCGGCACGCGTTCACACGCGGTCGCATAGCCCGCACTCGCGGTCTCTCCGACGTCGGCGAAGCAGTCCCGGATCTCCGGTTGACGCTCGCGCTCGTCGGTTGATCCAGTCCGTCCCTCAGACGACACGTGTCTCGTGCCCGGTGTCGTCGGCGGAGCCCACTCGGCTCCGCCGCCCCTCCCGGATGCCGTTCGCCACCCGCGACCGAGCATCCGTCTGCGCCGGCCCGGGCCATCACACCGAGGCCGGCACGAATGAAGGAATCACCATGAACACGAACGTCCTCGAGGCTCATCCGAGCCCCGTGCGCTCCACTCAGCATGTCGCGACTCATCCCTCAGCGGGCAGCCTCGATGCCTCGCGCAGCACCGCTGCCGACCGCCGCGCGCTGCGGCTGGGGATGGCTCTCATCATCTGGGGCCGCAGGAACGTCGACCGCGCCGATGCACGCACTCGTGCGGCGGCACACGGCGACAACGAACGGAGCCGGATCGATCGAGAGTGGGCAGCGGAACGCGCGCTGCTGCTCTCGGCGCCGCGGCGATGACCGCGCGACCGCTCGGATCGAGCGCGCACACCCAGAACGACCCGCTGTCTTCGGACCGCGGGTCGTTCCGTGTGTGGGGCCTGGGCTACGAGGTGGCGGCCGTCTTCACGGAGCGCTCGGCACCGAGCCCGACCGCGAGAAGGATGACGGAGCTCGCGAAGTGCACCACGTTGTCCGCCCCGTTGAGGGCGAGGAGGTTGAGACCGGTGCCGATGACGAACAGCCCGGCGATACCGAGCGCGAGGAACACGGCACCGATGACGGCATTCACGATTTTGGACGCCGCCACCGTCGACAGCCCCGCGATCATCAGGGCCGCGCCGATCAGGATGTCGACGGCGGCGCCGGCGGGATTGATCGAGAAGACCGCCAGCAGCAGTCGACCGGCCGCGGCGAACACACCCGTTCCCGCCGACACGAAGAACCCGACGACGCCCGAGACGAGGTACAGCGCACCGACGATCACCGCGGTGAGACGATTCGCCGAGGACAGCAGGGACAACAGCACGGCGGGCGCGTCCTACTCGGCGAGGTGGGTCTCGAGGAACGCGGTGGTGCGCGCGAAGGCGAGGGCGGCCGCTCGGGTGTCGAGGAACGCCGGGATGCTCGCATTGGCGAATCCGTGCTCGGTGCCCGCATAGCCGTGCTGGGCCACCGGGGTGCCGTTCTCGCGAAGCCGGCCGACGAACTGCTCGGGGCTGCCGGTGTCTGGCCAGTCGTCCTGCTCGGCGAAGTGCAGCATGACCGGGCACGGGATGATGCCGGGTTGCGTGGATGGCAGCGTCGCGTAGTAGGCGACCGCGGCATCCACCTCGCCCGCCTGCGCCACCTGGAGGGCGAGCCCGCCGCCCATCGAGAAGCCGACGATGCCGGCACGAGGGGAGCCCTCGGCCATCGCGGCTCCGATCTCGCCGATGACGGCGGCGCGGGCGTCGGTGCCCGAGAGCTGCTCGAGCAGGATGTCGGCCTGGTCATCGTCGTCGGTCGCGACGCCGTTGTAGAGGTCGGGCACGATGACGCGAAACCCGCCCCGATTCGCCAGCGCCTCGGCGTAGGGGGTCAGCCAGGGCAGTCGCCCGAACTCGTCATGCACGACCACCACGACGGGCGCGCTCGTTTCGCCGAAGACGAGGGGGATGCCGGGCGACGGGATCGGGATGAGTTCGGCCACCCAGCCCTCCGTTCCGAACTCCCGGGGATGGAGCGGATGACGGGAATCGAACCCGCGCTATCAGCTTGGGAAGCTGAAGTTCTGCCATTGAACTACATCCGCGCGCTGGAGCTGAAAGCGAAGGCCATTTCTGGCCTTCGCCGCGACGCCAGCGCCGAGACCCGTCGCGGGTCTCGGAATCCAGCGTGCAACTCCGTCACTTCACAGCCTAACAGGGCCCCTCCCTCGCGCTACGGTGACCACGTGACCCCCCGACCGACGATCGTCTTCGTGCATGGCATGTACCTCAACGGGCTCAGCTGGGCACCGTGGGTCGAGCGTGCGAGCAGCCGCGGATTCGACGCGATCGCGCCCTCCTGGCCGTTCCACGACGGTGAGCCCGCCCGGCTGCGCGAGACGCCCGCCCCCGGACTCGGGCGCCTGACCTTCGGTGACGTGGTGGCATCCCTGAAGACGGTCATCGACGCACTGCCGGAGCGGCCGATGGTGGTCGGGCACTCGATCGGCGGCCTGGCGACGCAGAAACTGGTGGCCGACGGCTACGCGCGAGCTGCGGTGGCGATCAGCTCGGCCCCGCCGCAGGGCGTCCTCAGCCTCGCGCCCGACTTCTTCCGCGCGAACTGGCCGCACATCAATCCCTTCGCCGGCAACCGGCCGATCCGGATGACCGAGCCGCGGTTCCACTACACCTTCGCCACCACGATGACCCGAGCCGAGAGTGATGCCGCGTTCGACGAGTTCGTGGTGCCCGAGAGCCGGAACGTGCCGCGCAGCACGCTCACCGCGCAGGCGCATATCGACTTCGCGGCCGAGCACGCGCCGCTTCTGATGATCGCGGGCGACACCGATCACCTGACGCCCGAGGCGCTCGTTCGCAAGAACGCCGCGCGCTATCGGCAGCCCGTTCCGGTACACACCTTCCCGGGCCGCTCGCACTTCATCTGCAACCAGCCGGGGTGGGGGGAGGTCGCGGATGCATCCTTCGACTTTCTCGAGCAGCAGCTCGGCTGACGGGCGGGCTCGCCGCCGGTAGCCTGGCTCCCATGCTGCTCAGTGACCGCGACATCCGGGCCGAACTCGACGCCGGCCGGATCGGCCTCGACCCGCTCGACCGCGAGATGATCCAGCCCTCGAGCATCGACGTGCGCCTCGATCGCTTCTTCCGCTTGTTCGACAATCACAAGTACCCGTTCATCGATCCTGCGGAGGATCAGCCCGACCTGACGCACCTGATCGAGACCAAGGATGACGAGCCCTTCATCCTGCATCCCGGCGAGTTCGTCCTCGGGTCGACTTTCGAGCTCGTGACGCTGCCCGACGACGTCGCGGCCCGGCTCGAGGGCAAGAGTTCGCTCGGTCGGCTCGGCCTGCTGACCCATTCGACGGCCGGATTCGTCGACCCGGGCTTCTCGGGCCATGTCACCCTCGAACTGAGCAATGTCGCGACGCTGCCCATCAAGCTCTGGCCCGGCATGAAGATCGGCCAGCTCTGCTTCATCCGCACGAGTTCGCCGGTGGACAACCCCTACGGCTCCGGCCCGTACGGCAACCGCTACCAGGGGCAGCGCGGTCCGACGGCGTCGCGGTCGTTCCAGAACTTCCATCGCACCGACGTGACCGTCACCGACGCGGGGGCACCGGGCAACTGAGGTCAGACCGGTCAGGCTCGGGTCGGGCGGTTCGACCCGATCAGACGGCCTCGGCGGAGATCAGGATCGGCAGGGTCCCCTTCACGTAGTACGCGCGGTAGCGCGCCCCGTCGTGGAACGCGGCCACCTGATCGGGCCGCGACACCGCGAAAGTGACCGAGCCGACCTTGATGCGGTACATCATCATCATGCCCGCGTCCTCGACGTTGCCGGTCGCCTTGATGTTGCCCTTGGCCTCGCCCTCGGCCATCAGCACCGCGCCGGTGACACCCCGGAGCTTGCGGCGAGTGCGCAGGAACGAGAGGGCGATGATCCCGACCACGACGACGACCACGAGGATGATGATCCCCGGCGGAATCGCCGACGAGTGCTCCGGCTGCGGCGCGAACAACGGCGGCAGCACGATGAACGCGACCACCGCGATGATCACCACGAAGATGATGCCGAACACGATGTTGCCGACCTGACCCTGCCCCTGGGTCTTGGTCATCTTCGCCTGCTGCGTCGGCGAGAGCCGCCCCGCGCGGTTGGCGACCAGGTCGTCGTCGGTGAAATCCAATGCCGCCTGCAGTGCCGCATCTGCCATGACGGATCCTCCGCTCGTGTGGCCACCATGGTGGCCGCCCGCCGCGTCGGGGTCAAGACCCGAGGATTCGGCGCCGGGTTCAGGCGGCTAGGCGCCGAGCTCGGTCCACTCGGCGAGCTGCAGTACGAGCCAGGGGCTGAAGGCGAACGGAGCGGCTTCGACAGCCTCGCGCAGATCCTCGGGGTGGATCCACGCCCACTCGGCGACCTCGTCTGCGGCGGGCGCAGGGTCGACGTCGACGGTCACGCGATACACCGGGCAGACCTCGTTCTCGACGATGCCGGATGCGTCGACCGCCCGGTAGCGGAAGTCGGGCAAGACCACCTCGAGTTCGCCGAGCGCGAGGCCGAGTTCGCGTTCTGCCCGCCGTCGGATCGCCACGTCGTCGGCCTCGCTCGGACCGGGATGCCCGCAGAACGAGTTGGTCCAGACCCCGGGCCAGGTCAGCTTGCCCAGCGCGCGGCGGGTGACCAGCACGCGCCCGTCTGCCGAGAACACGTGGCACGAGAACGCGCGGTGCAGCGGGGTATCCCGGGTGTGGACGGTGGCCTTCTCGGCCGTGCCGATCGCGGCGCCCGAGTCGTCGACGAGAACGACCAGCTCCGTGGCATCCGGGTCGGTGCTGATCGGGGCGGCGGTGACCGGGGCGGCGGTGACCTGGGCGATCGTGGTTTCTCGAGGCTGCGACATGGGACCGGTTAGTCTGCGTAAGTGGACGTATCGAGCGTGCGGGCCGTCGCTGAGAAGCGGCAGACGCACCTCGACGCCGTGCTCGGGCGCTTGTTCAGCCTAGCCAAGAAGCGGGCAGAGGCCCTGGGCCCGGAATACGTCGAACTCTGGAACGAGCTCGAACTCAACACGGCGGGGGGCAAGCGGTTCCGCCCGCGTATGGTCTTCGCTGCCTATCAGGCGCTCGGAGGCACCGATCTCGAGTCGCCCGCCTACATCGGTGCGGCATTCGAACTGTTGCACACCGCGCTCATCGTGCACGACGACGTGATCGACCGGGACTTCGTGCGCCGGGGCGCCCCGAACATCGCGGGCAGTTTCCGGCAGCGCGCACGGTCGGCGGGAGCCAGTGAGGCCGACGCCGAGCACCGTGGCATCAGCGCGGCCGTGATCGCTGGCGACCTGGCCCTGTTCAACGCGTACCGCCTCATCGACCGGAGCGGCGTGAACGACGTCACCCGAGAACGCCTGCTCGAGGTCATGGATGACGCCCTGTTCGCCAGCGCGGCCGGCGAGCTGATCGACGTGGACTTCTCGTGGATCCCCGAGGTGCCGCGCGTCGACGACATCCTCGCCATGGAGCGCTTGAAGACGGCCGTCTACTCCTTCGAGTGCCCGCTGCAGGCGGGCGCCATCCTCGCGGGTGCCGACGAGGAGACGGTGACGACGCTGGGCGAGTTCGGCCGCGACATCGGCATCGCCTATCAGCTGGTGGACGACCTGCTCGGCGTCTTCGGCACAGAGGCCGACACCGGCAAGACGACCGTCGGCGACCTCCGCGAAGGCAAACGGACCGTGTTGATCGCCTACGCGACCGCGGTCGCGGGCTGGGACGAGCACGCTCCGCTGTTCGGCGATCCGGAGCTGAGCGACGAGAACGCCGCCATCCTGCGCGCGCATCTCGTCGACTGCGGGGCCAAGGGCTTCGCCGAAGGACTTGCCCGCTACTACGCGAACCGCGCCCTTGCCCGGCTGCTCGAGCCGCACATCCCGGTCGATCTGCGGGCCGAGCTGCACCCGGTGGCCGACGACGTGCTCGCCCGGGTCCGGTGACGGTGACCTGATGGTGAAGCAGAGCGACGATGGCGGGCCGCGGCTCGCCCTCTACGGGGCGGTCGCCGAGGAGGCGGCGAGCCTGGTGATCCGGCGCTACTCGACCTCCTTCGGGTTGGCGGCCCGGCTGCTGGGCCCGAGCGTGCGACAGCCGGTGCAGAACATCTACGCGCTCGTCCGCGTCGCGGATGAGATCGTCGACGGAGGCGCCGACGAGGCCGGCCTCGATCCCGCGGTCGCCGCTCGACTCCTGAACGAGCTCGAGCAGGAGACCGAGCGGGCGATTCAGGAGGGCTACAGCTCGAACCTGGTGGTTCACGCCTTCGCGGGCACGGCCCGGGCGGCGGGGTTCGGTGCCGAGCTCACCCGTCCGTTCTTCGCGTCGATGCGGATGGATCTCAGCGCCACCGAGCACGATCAGGCGAGTTTCGAGACCTACATCTACGGTTCCGCCGAGGTCGTCGGATTGATGTGCCTGCGCGTCTTCGTGCGCGACACCGAGCGCGTGTACACGGATGCCGAACTCGCCACCCTCGACATCGGCGCCCGAGCGCTCGGCTCGGCCTTCCAGAAGGTGAACTTCTTGCGCGACCTCGCCGCGGACCTCACCGCGCTCGGCCGCTCGTACTTCCCGGGCATCGACGTCGCGGCCCTGACCGACGAGCAGAAGAACGCGCTGCTGGATGACATCGATCGCGAGTTGGCGACGGCGGCCGCCAGCATCCCGCTCCTTCCGGGCAGCTCGCGACGGGCGGTTGCGACGGCGCAGCGGTTGTTCGCCGAGCTTTCGAGGCGCTTGCGGGCTGTGCCTGCTGCATCCCTGCTGACAGCACGTGTGCGCGTGCCCGACCCGGCCAAACTGCGGATCGCAGTCGGCGCCTGGGGCACGCCCGGAGATGGCAAGGAGGTGCCCCGATGACCCGCGCAGTGGTGATCGGCGGCGGGATCGCGGGACTCGCCTCGGCGGCGCTGCTCGCCCGCGACGGCTACCAGGTGACCCTGCTCGAGAAGAACGCCGAGTTCGGCGGGCGCGCCGGCTCGTGGGAGCGCGAGGGGTTCCGCTTCGACACCGGGCCGTCGTGGTATCTGATGCCCGAGGTCTTCGACCACTTCTTCCGGCTGCTGGGCACGACCGCCGATGAGCAACTCGAGCTGGTGCAACTCGACCCGGGTTACCGCGTGTTCGGCGAGGGCTACGAGGCGCCATTCGACGTCGCCGCGGATGCCGAGGAGAACATCGCGCTGTTCGAGAGCGTCGAGCGCGGGGCCGGTGCCAAGCTGCGCCGCTACCTCGACGAGGCCGGCGAGATCTACCAGCTCGCGATCCAGAAGTTCCTCTACTCGACCTTCGAGAAGCTGTCCCCGGTGTTCACCCGCGAGGTGATCGGCAAGGGACGCCGGCTCAGCTCGCTGCTGCTCACGCCGCTGTCGCGACTGACGGCCCGCACCGTGAAGGACCGGCGACTGCGGCAGATCCTCGGATATCCGGCTGTCTTCCTCGGGTCGTCGCCCGATCGCGCTCCCAGCATGTACTCGCTGATGAGCCACCTCGATCTCGTCGAGGGCGTGCTCTATCCGATGGGCGGGTTCACCCGAGTGATCGCCGCCATCGAGGCGCTCGCGGCGACCGAGGGAGTCGAACTGCGATCCGGGGTAACCGTGCGCCAGATCCTGGTCGAGCAGGGCACCGCGACCGGAGTCGAGTTCGCAGACGCCGACGGAACGGTCGGCTTCCTCGACGCCGACGTGGTCATCTCGACAGCCGACCTGCATCACAGCGAGACCGTGCTGCTGGCTGAGGAATCACAGCGCACCTTCCCCCAGACCTACTGGAACGACCGAGTCGCCGGGCCCAGCGCGCTGCTGCTGTACCTGGGCGTGTCAGGCGAACTGCCCGAGCTCGAGCACCACTCCCTCTTCTTCTCTGCCGATTGGAAGAGCAACTTCGACGCAATCTTCGGCAGCGCCCCGCACGTGCCAGACGACCCGTCGCTGTACGTCTGCAAGCCGAGCGGAGTGGACCCCGAGGTCGCGCCCGAGGGCTCCGAGAACGTGTTCGTGCTCGTGCCGCTTCCTGCCGATCCGGCGCTCGGCCACGGCGGGGTCGACCGCGGAGGCGACGAGGCGATCGAAGCGCTCGCCGACTCGGTGATCGCGCAGATCGCGGCCGCGGCGGGCATCCCGGATCTCGCAGATCGCATCGTGGTGCGTCGCACCGTCGGTCCCGCCGACTTCGTCGATCACCTCAACTCCTGGAAGGGCAGTGCCCTGGGGCCGGCCCACACCCTGCGGCAGAGCGCGTTCTTCCGCGCGGGCAACGTGAGCAAGAAGGTCAGCAACCTCTACTTCGCGGGATCGTCGACGATCCCGGGCATCGGTCTTCCGATGTGCCTGATCAGCGCGGAACTCGTCGTGAAGCGGCTGCGCGGCGACATCTCGCCGTCCCCGCTCGACGAGCCGCTGCAGGCCTCGCGGTGAGCGCTCTCTATCTGGTCGGCCTCCTCGTGGCGCTGGTCGGGATGGTGGTGCTCGATCTGCGCTTCCGACTGTTCTTCGGCAGGGCGCCGGGGCGGGCGGCCGCCGTTCTGGTGCTCGGTGTCGCGTTCTTCTTCAGCTGGGATCTCGCGGGCGTGGGTCTGCACATCTTTTTTCGCGGTGGGTCGCCGTTGCTGCTCGGGGTGCAACTCGCCCCGGAGGTGCCGCTCGAGGAACTGTTCTTCCTCACCCTGCTCTGCTACCTGACGATGAACGTCTACGGCGCGCTGACTAGGCCGCGACGGAGGCCCGCATGACCTACTGGCTGCTCAACCTCGCCTTTCTCGCGGCCGTGGTCGTGGTGGCGGTCGCGGCGCTGCTCGCGCGCCGCTCTCCGCGATGGCGGTTCGTCGGGCTCACGGCGATCGTGCTCCTGGTGATGACCGCGGTGTTCGACAACGTGCTCGTCGGAGTCGGGATCGTGGCCTACGACCCGGCGCGCATCAGCGGCATCCGGATCGGGGTCGCCCCGATCGAAGACTTCGCCTATGCCCTCGCGGCTGTCGTGCTGCTGCCCAGTCTGTGGTCGCTGCTCACCCCTCGGGTTGCCGAGACGTCCCGATGATCCGCGACCTGTTCCTCACCAGTCGGCCCCTCAGCTGGGTGAACACCGCGTTCCCCTTCGCGGCGGCGTATTTCGTCGCGACCGGTCGCCTCGACGCCCCCTTCGTGGTCGGCACGCTGTTCTTCTTGATCCCCTACAACCTGTCGATATACGGGATCAACGACGTCTTCGACTACGAGTCCGATCTGCGCAACCCGCGCAAGGGCGGCGTGGAGGGTGCGCTGCTGCCGCCGGAGCATCACCGCGCCACCCTGTGGACCGCCATCCTGCTCCCGCTTCCCTTCGTGGTCTACCTCGTGATCGTGGGCGGCTGGCTCAGCGACGTCATCCTGGCGATCAGCCTGTTCGCGGTGGTCGCCTATTCGGTGAAGGGCCTGCGTTTGAAGGAGCGGCCCTTCCTCGACTCGATCACCTCCAGCACGCACTTCGTGAGCCCCGCCGTCTTCGGCCTGGCCCTCGCCGCAGTCACTCCGACCTGGCCGCTCGTCGCGCTGCTGATCGCCTACTTCCTCTGGGGCATGGCGTCGCACGCCTTCGGCGCCGTGCAAGACATCCAGGCCGATCGCGAGGGCGGCATCGGCTCCATCGCGACGGTCATCGGCGGTCGCGCCACGGTGCGCGTTTCGCTGGTGCTCTATCTGGTCGGCGGGGTCCTCCTGCTGTTCACCAGCTGGCCCGGTGCGCTGGCGGCTGTGCTGGTCGTGCCGTACGCGGCGAACGTGGCGCCCTGGTGGAACGTCACAGACGCGACCGCGGCCTCCTCGAATCGCGGCTGGCGGCGGTTCCTGTGGCTCAACTTCGTGACGGGGTTCCTGGTCACAATGCTGCTGATCGGGTGGGTGCCGTTGCGACGGTAGCCGTCAGGCCTTGGGGCGTTCCGGACCCTTCACCGGGATGAGGATCAGCAGGCCGACGAAGATCACCAGCACGATGCCCAGGATGCCGAAGTACTGCTGCCCCGAGATCGTCACGAACAGCGTGAACAATGCTGGGGCGATGAAGGTCGCGGCGCGCCCGGTCGTCGCGTACAGGCCGAACACCTCGCCCTCGCGTCCGGCGGGAACGAGCCGCGACAAGAAGGTTCGACTGGCCGACTGGGCGGGGCCGACAAACAGGCAGAGCGCGAGGCCGGCCGTCCAGAACACGATCTGTCCGCCATCGTGCAGCAGGAACACCAGCATGCCGCTGACGACGAGGCCCGCCAGTGCGGTGATGATGACAGGCTTCGGGCCGACCCAGTCATCCAGGGTTCCGACCGCGACAGTCGAGAGGCCGGCGACGACGTTGGCGGCGATAGCGAAGATGATGACCTCGCCGGCCGAGAAGCCGAACGTGCCGGCCGCGAGAACGCCGCCAAAGGTGAACACACCCGTCAACCCATCGCGGAAGATCGCGCTGGCCAGGAGGAACCAGATCGTCCGACGGCTCTCGCGCCAGAGCGCGGCGATGTCTTTGCCGAGACGGCCGTACGCGGCGAAGAACCCGACCCGGTCGCGTGTGACGGCGGCAGGCGGTTGATACTCGGGAACCGCAAGCAGCACGGGGAGCGCCGACGCGACGAACCAGGCGGCGGCGATCAGCATCGAGACCCGCACGGACAGCCCGTTGGCCGAGGTGACTCCGAAGAGACCGACGTCCGGGTGGATGAAGCCGAAGTACAGGATGAGCAACAGCACGATCCCGCCGAAGTACCCCATCGCCCAGCCGAACCCGCTGACCCGCCCGACGGTCTTGCGCGTCGAGACCTGAATCAGCATGGCGTTGTAGTTGACGGCGGCGAGCTCGTAGAAGACGGTGCCGACCCCCAGCAGCCCGACGCCGAGCCAGAGGAGGGTCGGACTCGGGGTGACGAAGTACAGCGCGGCGATGCAGAGGACGACAACACCGGTGTTCACGGCGAGCCAGAACTTGCGACGCCCCGATCCATCCGACCGCTGGCCCGTGACAGGGGCCAGCAACAGCACCACGAGTCCCGAGATGGTCAGACCGAGTCCGATCGCCGACGAGGCCGCGACGGTTCCGCCGAACCCCTTCGTGCTCGTCAGGTAGACGGTGAAGACGAAGGTCGTCACCACCGCGTTGAAGGCCGACGATCCCCAGTCCCAGAAGGCCCACGAGACGACCTGTTTGCCCGGGATCTTGCGGTCGGCTTGCAACTCGAGCCCGGGGACGAGGGTGGGGGTTCCGGCCGGTCCCGGTCCGTACAGGTCGGTCATGGCAGCACGCTACTTTCCACGGGTGAACGCCCGGCGTCGGGTTAACGCACGATGCTGTGCGCGTGGTCACATCCTGCCGTTCGGAGGCGGAAATATCGACAGCGCCACGACGGTTGAGTCAGGTGCGCTCAAGTTTCTGACTCGCGCGCTTGACAAAGTTATCCACAGGCTGGAAAACTTGATACCGCTCGACTCAAGTCGAGCATCCGGACTTACAAGGAGCAGACACTCACATGGCTCGAGCAGTTGGAATCGACCTCGGAACCACCAACTCGGTGGTCGCCGTGCTCGAAGGTGGCGAGCCCACCGTCATCGCGAACGCAGAAGGTTTCCGCACGACCCCGTCGGTCGTGGCCTTCACCAAAGACGGCGAGGTGCTGGTCGGCGAGACCGCCAAGCGCCAGGCCGTCACCAACGTCGACCGCACCATCTCATCGGTCAAGCGCCACATGGGCACCGACTGGAAGGTCGAGATCGACGGCAAGAAGTACACCGCCCAAGAGATCTCGGCCCGCATCCTGGCCAAGCTGAAGCGCGACGCCGAGCAATACCTGGGTGAAGACGTCACGGATGCCGTGGTCACCGTGCCGGCCTACTTCAACGACGCCGAGCGCCAGGCCACCAAGGAGGCCGGTGAGATCGCGGGCCTCAATGTGCTCCGCATCATCAACGAGCCCACCGCGGCCGCGCTCGCCTACGGGCTCGACAAGGGCAAGGAAGACGAGCTCATCCTGGTCTTCGACCTCGGTGGCGGCACCTTCGACGTCTCGCTGCTCGAGGTGGGCAAAGACGACGACTTCAGCACCATCCAGGTGCGCGCGACGGCCGGTGACAACCGTCTCGGCGGCGACGACTGGGACCAGCGCGTCGTCGACTACCTGATCAAGAAGTTCAAGGACACCACCGGGGTGGATGTCAGCAACGACAAGATCGCCAAGCAGCGCCTCAAGGAGGCCGCCGAGCAAGCCAAGAAGGAGCTGTCGAGCTCGATGAGCACGAACATCCAGCTCCCCTACCTGTCGCTGACCGAGAACGGCCCCGCCAACCTCGACGAGTCGCTCACCCGCGCCCAGTTCGAGCAGATGACCAGCGACCTGCTCGACCGCACCAAGAAGCCCTTCCAAGATGTCATCAAGGAAGCCGGTATCAAGGTGGGCGACATCTCGCACGTGGTGCTCGTCGGCGGATCGACCCGCATGCCCGCCGTGACCGAGCTGGTCAAGAAGCTGACCGGCGGCAAGGAGCCCAACAAGGGCGTCAACCCGGATGAGGTGGTCGCCGTCGGCGCCGCCCTCCAGGCCGGCGTGCTGAAGGGCGAGCGCAAGGACGTGCTGCTCATCGACGTCACCCCCCTGAGCCTCGGCATCGAGACCAAGGGCGGCATCATGACCAAGCTCATCGAGCGCAACACGGCCATCCCGACCAAGCGGAGTGAGACGTTCACGACCGCAGACGACAACCAGCCGTCGGTCGCGATCCAGGTGTTCCAGGGCGAGCGCGAGTTCACCCGCGACAACAAGCCGCTCGGCACCTTCGAGCTGACCGGCATCGCGCCGGCCCCGCGCGGGGTCCCGCAGATCGAGGTCACCTTCGACATCGACGCGAACGGCATCGTGCATGTCGGCGCCAAGGACAAGGGCACCGGCAAGGAGCAGTCGATGACCATCACGGGTGGCTCGTCGCTTCCCAAGGAGGACATCGAGCGCATGGTGCGCGAGGCCGAGGAGCATGCGGCGGAAGACAAGGCGCGCCGCGAGGCCGCCGAGGTGCGCAACAACGCCGAGCAGCTCGCCTACTCGATCGACAAGCTGATCAAGGACAACGAGGACAAGCTGCCTGATGACGTGAAGACCGAGGTTCAGGCCGACGTCGACGCGCTGAAGACCGCGCTCCAGTCCGAGGACGAGGCCGCCGTCAAGGAGGCCTTCGACAAGCTCAACGCCAGCCAGACCAAGCTCGGAGAGGCCATCTACGCGGCCGGCTCGAGCGAGGAGTCGGCGACGGAGGGTGCCGAGGAGCCGACCCCCGAGTCGAGCGACGAGGACATCGTCGACGCCGAGATCGTGGAAGAGGACGAGCCCAAGGAGCCCAAGGGACCCAAGGGGAAGAAGTAGCGATGGCTGCTCACGACAAGGGCCCCGCGGGCCCGGATGAGTCCGAGGAGCCGGTCGTCCGCGACAAGCGGAAGATCGACCCCGAGACCGGAGACGTGCGCGATGCCACCGGCAGCGACACCGACGGCCTGATCGAAGCAGAAGGCCCCGACGTTGAGCTGAGCGATGCGGACGCCGCGCTGCTGGCCGAGGCCGAGCGCGACCTGGTCGGCGAGTACCGCGACCGGGCCGCTCGCGCGGAGGCGGAGTTGAAGAACTTCCGCACCCGCGTCGAGCGGGATCGCGTGGCGAACCGCGAGGCCGTCATCGTCGAGGTGATCCGCACGCTGCTCCCGGCGATCGACGATCTCGACCGCGCAGACGCGCACGGAGACCTGACCGAGGGCAGCCCGCTGGCGATCGTCGCGCAGAAGCTCCGTGCCGGGTTCGACCGCTACGGCCTGCGCCGCATCGGCGAGGTCGGCGAGGCGTTCGATCCCCAGGTACACGAGGCGATCGTCCAGGTTCCGACCGCAGGCGTGACCTCCAACACCGTCGCGGATGTGATCGAGCCGGGGTATGCCCTCGGCGAGCGCCTCATCCGCGCGGCCAAGGTCGCCGTCAGCGTCCCCGAGTAGCCCCGACAACCCGAGAGAAGGCCAGTGGCCAGTCAGGATTGGTTCGACAAGGACTTCTACGCCGTTCTCGGCGTGAAGAAGGACGTGTCCGACGCCGACCTCAAGAAGACCTATCGCAAGCTCGCGCGGCAGTTCCACCCGGACTCCAATGCGGGCGACGCGAAGGCCGAGGCGCGCTTCAAGGAGATCAGCGAGGCGTACTCGGTGCTCTCCGACAAGGAGCTCCGCACCGAGTACGACCAGGTGCGCGCGATGGGAAGCGGAGCCCGATTCACCTCGGGCGGCGGGCCGAACGCGGGCTTCGAGGACGTCTTCGGCGGCCTGTTCAACCAGGGCGGTCGCGGCCGGCAGAGCGCCGGCTTCGAGGATCTGCTCGGCGGGATGTTCGGCGGCCGCGGCGGAGGGTTCGGCACGTCGAGCGGCGGCTTTCAGGGATTCGGCGGCCCCACCCGGGGCGCCGACATCACGGCGAACACCACGCTCGACTTCTTGACGGCCATCCGCGGCGAGACGGTGAGCCTGCAGATGCAGAGCGGACGCGAGACGAAGGTGAAGATCCCCGCCGGCGTCGCCGACGGTCAGAAGATCAAACTGAAGGGCAAGGGCAATCCGAGCCCTGATGGCGGCGAAGCCGGCGACCTGGTGATCACCGTCACCGTGCGCAAGCATCCGATCTTCGAGCGGGACGGGCTCAACCTGCGCCTGGACGTGCCGATCACCTTCGCCGAGGCCGCGCTGGGCGCGACCATCGAGGTGCCCACCCTCGAGGGCGCGCCGGTCAAACTGCGTGTGGCGCCGGGGACTCCCAGCGGCCGCGTCCTGCGCGTCAAGGGACGTGGCGTCACCACCCCGAAGGGCACCGGCGATCTGCTGGCAACCGTCGTGGTGGCCGTGCCGAGTCACTTGACGCCGGCGGCCAAGGACGCGCTCGAGGCGTTCGCCGCCGCGATGCCCGACGAGAATCCACGCGACGAACTGCTGGCGCAGGGAGCACACCGCTGATGAGGGGAGGCCGCAGATGAACGTGGATGAGAACAGCCCGCTGTTCGCGATCGCGATCGCGGCCGAGCTCAGCGGCATGCACCCGCAGACCCTGCGGCAGTACGACCGGCTCGGCATGGTCAGCCCGCGCCGCACGGCCGGGCAGTCTCGCCGCTACACGATGCGCGACGTCGTGCAGCTGCGCGAGATCGCGCGACTGAGCGCCGAGGGCCTCAACCTCGCGGGCATCCGTCGCATCCTCGAGCTCGAGAACCAGGTGAGCGCTCTCAGCGCTCGCGTGCACGAGCTCGAGGCGACCCTCGCCGACGAACTTCTCGCCCGCCCGGGCCGCCGCGTCTTCGCGGCCGGCGCCGAGGGCGACGTCATCTCGCTCCGTACCGGGGAGCGTGCCAAGAAGGCGAACCAACTTGTGGTCTGGCGGCCGTTCGGGCCGCGGGGCTAGAACAGAATCGACAACGGAGAATCCATGGCGAACATGCAGGGTGCCCCCACCTCGGGACAGCAAGAGGAGCAGAAGACCGCCCTCGAGCAGTACGGCATCAACCTCACCGAGATCGCCAAGAGCGGCAAGCTCGACCCGGTCATCGGACGGGATGCCGAGATCCGGCGCATCAGCCAGGTGCTGACCCGACGCACCAAGAACAACCCCGTGCTGATCGGCGAGCCCGGCGTCGGCAAGACCGCCGTCGTCGAGGGCCTCGCCCAACGCATCGTGGCCGGTGACGTCGCCGACTCGCTCAAAGACAAGCAACTGGTCTCGCTCGACCTGGCGGCCCTGGTCGCCGGTGCAAAGTACCGTGGTGAGTTCGAGGAGCGCCTGAAGGCGGTGCTCAAGGAGATCACCGAGTCCGACGGCCGCGTCATCACCTTCATCGACGAGCTGCACACCCTGATGGGTGCGGGCGGCGGGGAGGGGTCGGTCGCGGCGGCGAACATGCTCAAGCCGATGCTCGCCCGCGGTGAGCTGCGCCTGATCGGCGCCACCACTCTCAACGAGTACCGCGAATACATCGAGAAGGACGCCGCGCTCGAGCGACGCTTCCAGCAGGTCTACGTGGGCGAGCCGAGCGTTGAGGACACGGTGGCGATCCTGCGCGGACTCAAGGAGCGCTACGAGGCCCACCACAAGGTGACGATCGCCGACAGCGCGCTGGTGGCGGCGGCATCCCTCAGCAACCGTTACATCACGGCGCGACAGCTGCCCGACAAGGCGATCGACCTGATCGACGAGGCAGCATCCCGCCTCAAGATGGAGATCGACTCGAGCCCGGTCGAGATCGACGAGCTCAAGCGCGCCGTCGACCGGCTGCGCATCGAGGAGCTCGCCCTCAAGAAGGAGAAGGACGCCGCATCGAAGGTGCGCCTCGAGAAGCTGCGCGACGACATGCACGCCAAGGAGGCGCAGCTCGACCAGCTGCAGACCCGGTGGCAGGCCGAGAAGGCCGGGCTGCACAGCGTCGGCGATCTGAAGGCCAAGCTGAACGATGCCCGCATCGATCTCGATCGGGCCATGCGCGAGCAGCGGTATCAGGATGCCAGCAAGCTCAACTACGAGGTGATCCCGGGCATCGAGAAGCAGTTGGCCACGGCCGAGGCCGTCGAGCAGCAAGGCCCGAGGATGGTCAACGACCAGGTGACCGACGAGGACATCGCCGCCGTCGTCGCGGCCTGGACCGGCATCCCGGTCGCGAAGCTGCGACAGGGTGAGACCGAGAAGCTGCTGCACCTCGAGAGCGAGCTCGGCAAGCGGCTCATCGGGCAGAAGGATGCGGTGCGCGCCGTCAGCGAAGCAGTGCGCCGCACGCGCGCCGGCATCTCGGATCCGGATCGGCCGACCGGCTCGTTCCTGTTCCTCGGCCCGACCGGCGTCGGCAAGACCGAACTCGCCAAGGCGCTCGCGGCCTACCTGTTCGACGACGAGAAGGCGCTCGTGCGCATCGACATGAGCGAGTACGGAGAGAAGTTCTCGGTCTCGCGGCTGGTCGGTGCCCCTCCCGGCTATGTCGGGTACGAGCAGGGCGGCCAGTTGACCGAAGCCGTTCGACGTCGGCCGTACTCGGTGATCCTGCTCGACGAGGTCGAGAAGGCGCACCCCGAGGTGTTCGACGTGCTGCTGCAGGTGCTCGACGACGGGCGGCTGACCGATGGACAGGGGCGCACGGTGGACTTCAGGAACACCATCCTGATCCTCACCAGCAACCTGGGCAGCCAGTTCCTCGTCGATCAGAACCTCGACTGGGAGCAGAAGACTCAGGCCGTCAACGAGCTGGTGCGCCAGGCGTTCAAGCCCGAGTTCGTGAACCGGCTCGACGACATCGTGATCTTCTCGCCGCTCAGCGAAGACGACCTCGGCCAGATCGTGTCGCTCTACATCGACCGGCTCGAGAAGCGGCTCGGTGAGCGGCGGCTGCAGCTGGCGGTCACGCCGAATGCACGGGCCTGGCTCGCCGAGCGCGGCTACGACCCGATCTACGGGGCGCGGCCGCTGCGGCGCCTCATGCAGCACGAGATCGACGACAAGCTGGCGCGCGCGCTGCTGAACGGCGACATCCAGGACGGCGACACGGTCATGGTCGACCTCACGGGCGACGAGTTGAGCGTGTCGCGGTTCGCAGCCGACGACCTGAAACCGCCGGTCGTCGACTCCGAGAGCGAGAGCGCCTAGGCGCCTCCCTCGGCCTTCACGTCGTCGCGCTCGAGCAGCGCATCGCGGACCTTCTTGCGCAGCACCTTGCCGATGAGCGACTTCGGCAGCTCGTCGACGAGGTAGACCCGCTTGGGCACCTTGTAGGCGGCTAGGTTCTCTCGCGCATAGGCGCGCAGTGCCTCGGCGTCGACGGTCTCGCCGGCCTTCTGGACCACGGCCGCGACGACGTGCTCGCCGTCGCGGGCGCTCGGCAGGCCGACGATCGCGATGTCCGCGACGCCCGGGAATCCGCGCAGCGCGTCTTCCACCTCGGTCGGCGCAACGTTGAATCCGCCGGTGATGACGAGCTCTTTGATCCGGTCGACGATCTTGATGAACCCGTCGACATCCATCGTCGCGATGTCACCCGTGCGGTACCAGCCGTCGACGAAGACATCTGCGGTCTCGTTGGGCTTGTTCCAGTAGCCGCTCATGACCTGCGGACCCTTGGCGAGCAGTTCGCCGCGCTCGCCCGTTGGCACCGTCTTGGTCGGGTCATCGGGGTCGACGATCCTGATGTCGGTGCCGGGCAACGGGAGGCCGATCGTGCCCTGCTTGCGGTTGTCGGCGACCGGGTTCGCCGTCAGCACGGGGCTGCACTCGCTCAGCCCGTAGCCCTCGACCAGGAAGCCCTTCGTCAGGTTCTCCCACGGGGTGATGACCGACTGCGACAGCGGCATCGCGCCCGAGATGGCGATCTCGATGCCCTTTAGCGAGACGCCCTTCTCTTCGGCGGCCTTGGTGAGGCGCTCGTAGATCGGCGGCACCGCGGGCAGGAAGGTCGGCGGCCGCTTCTTGATCACCGGCAGCACGAGGTCGGGATCGAAGCGCGGGAAGAGCACGAGCCGCGCCCCCATGCTCATCGCGAAGGTGAGGCAGAGGGTGAGTCCATAGGCGTGGAACAGGGGGAGCACCGCGTGCACGCTCGCCGCTCCGCGCGTGATCGTCGGCACCCAGGCCCGTGCCTGGGCGGCGTTGACTCCGAGGTTCAGGTGGGTCAGGGTGGCACCCTTGGGGTTGCCGGTGGTGCCGCTCGTGTACTGGATGATCGCGACATCGGTCACCGTCGGTCCCGGCACCGAAGGCTTGATGCCGCCCGCCTTCGCCCCGTCGGCGAGCAGCTCGTTCCAGGTCGTGGTGCCTGAGACCTTCATCGTGAGGTCGGCGCGCTGCCGGCGCGCTCGCGGGATCGGCAGGCGGAGCAGGGTGCGCAAACTCAGCGGCATCGCGCGGGTGAGGTCGACCGACACGATGTGGTCGACGGTGACGTCGCTCGGGAACGCCTGAAGGGTGGGGACCACCTTGTCCCAGGCGATCGCGAACTTGGCCCCGTGCTCCTCGAACTGGTGGCGCATCTCGCGGGCGGTGTACAGCGGGTTGTGCTCGATGACGATGGCGCCGATCCGGAGGATCGCGTAAAACGCCACGACGTGCTGCGGGCAGTTCGGCATGATCAGGGCGACCAGGTCGCCCTTGCGCAGACCGAGGCGCCGCAGGCCTTCCGCGGCCTGGTCGATCTGCTCGCCGAGCTCGGCGTAGCTGGTCTCGCGGCCGAAGAACTCGAGTGCGACATGGTCGCCGAACTCGGCGACGCTCGAGGCGATCAGGTCGCTGAGCGACCCCGTGGGCAGTTCGATATCGTCGGGGACGCCCGTCGCGTACGACTTGATCCAGGGACGCGGGGCAGCGGCTTCGGTCACAGGGTCAGCCTAGGTCCGTGGCACTTCGGATGCGGGTGTGTCCGATCGACAGGCCGCCGTTCGTGGACAAGATGGAGGCGGCCGTACGAGTCGCCGCACAGGAGGAGACATGATGGAGTATCTGATCTCGTTCAACGCCGAGTGGGTGGGCGATCACACCCTCGATGAGCTGCGGGCCAAGACGGCCGTGCTGGGAAAGCTCGTGGAGGAGATGACCGACCGCGGGGTGCTGCTGTTCAGCGGCGGTCTCGATCCTGACGCGCCGGTGTACAGCGTGGACACCTCGACGGGGACCCCGATCTTCACCGACGGTCCGTACCTCGAGTCGAAGGAGCACCTCGGCGGGATCGCCGTGATCGACGTCGCGACCGAGGACGAGGCGCGCAGGTGGGCCGCGAAGATCGCGGAAGGCTGCGGCTGGCCGCAAGAGGTGCGGCCGTTCCTGCCGCACTACGAACGATCGGGCACGCCGGACGATCGTGACGGCTGATCGTCCGCGTGCAGGGGCCGTGGACCGCCGCCGCTAGCTGCGCGCGAGCTCCTCGCGGATGACCGAGACGAAGTTGTCGACGTCGCCCTCCGTGGTGTCGAAGGCGCACATCCAGCGCACCTGGCCGAGGGCGCGATCCCAGTCGTAGAAGCGCACGCGCTCGCGGATGCGGTCGGCCGCGTCGTTCGCCAGGATCGCGAAGACCGCGTTGGCTTGAGTGGCCTGCGAGAACGACAACCCCGAGATCGAGCCGTCGGCGATGCCCGCCTCGAGCGCCGACCGCAGCCGCGCAGCCATCGCGTTGGCCTGACCGGCGGACCGCAGCCCGAGTCCGCCCTCGAACAGCGAGAGCAGCTGCGCGCTCATGAATCGCATTTTCGAGGCCAGTTGCATGCTGGTCTTGCGGAGGAAGATCATGCCGTCGACGCGGTCCGGGTTGATGACGACGATCGCCTCGGCGCCCAGGAGGCCGTTCTTGGTACCGCCGAAGCTCAGGATGTCGACCCCGGCATTCGTGGTGAACTCGCGGAACGGCACGCCCAGGGCGGCTGCCGCGTTCCAGATGCGGGCACCGTCGAGGTGGACGGCCATGTCGTGCGCGTGCGCCCAGTCGGCGATCGCGCGGATCTCGTCGGGGGTGTACAGCGTGCCGAGCTCGGTGGTCTGCGTGATGCTCACCGCCAGCGGCTGCGCGCGGTGCTCGTCGCCCCAGCCCCACGCCTCCGTCGCGATCAGCTCCGGCGTCAGCTTGCCGTCGGGAGTCGGCACCGTGTACAGCTTCAGGCCGGTCATCTTCTCGGGTGCGCCGCCCTCATCCGTGTGGATGTGCGCCGTACTGGTGGCGACGACGGCGCCCCATCGGGGCACCAGGCTGGTGAGCGCGACGACGTTCGCCCCCGTGCCGTTGAACACCGGGAACACCTCGGCGCGGTCGCCGAACTCCACCCGCATCACCTCGTGCAGGCGTTCGGTGTAGAGGTCTTCGCCGTAGCTGATCTGGTGACCGCCGTTGGCATCCGCCAGAGCGGTCAGGACCTCGGGGTGCACCCCGGCGTAGTTGTCGGAGGCGAAGCCGCGGGAGTTGTGGTCGTGCAAAGAGGTCACGGATTCAGTCTTTCAGTGTTGGATGCGCTCAGAGCACGATCCGCGCGCCGTTGAGCTCGTCGAAGGGGAGCGACCAGAGCGCGGCGATCCGCTCGGCGAGAACGCCGACCGGCGTACGCCCCGGACCGTCGCCCAGGGACTTCACGACCAGGATGGTCGCGGCCGCTGTCGCCTCGTCTTTCCAGTTGTGCGAGTAGACCCGCGTCCACGCCTCGGCGGCCGCCTTGCTGGTGACGTAGTTCGCGTTGCCCCAGGTCGGCGCGTCCACGGTGGTGCTCGAGATCATCACGAAGCGTCCGTCGCCGCTGGCCAGCAGCGCGTTGCGGAAGGCGAGGCTGGTGTTACGCAAGGTGGTCACGTTGTTGGCCAACAGAGTCTGCCATCCCGCCTCGCTGTGGCCGCTGCTCCAGCCGCCCACCAGATGCACCACTCCGTCGACGCGGCCGTGGTCGGCCAGAATGCCGTGGGCGACCGCATCGACCGCCGCCGGGTCGCGCAGGTCGACCACGCGGCGGTCGGCCGCCCGGACCGGCTCGAGCCGCCCCGCGTCGGAGCCGAGTGCGACGACGGTCGCGCCGGCGTCGCTGAGACGCTCGGCGACCGCCAGCCCGGCCGCGCTCGACGAGCCGGCGATCACGATCACCTTGCCGGTGAGATCGGCCGCGTCAGCCATGGGAGGCCGTGATGCCCTTCGTGCTCTCGATCACGTCACCCATCTTCTTCGAGAGCGCCTCGTAGAACATCGAGAGCGGGAACTCGTCATCCAGCACCGCGTCGGTGTAGCCCTTCGGCGGCCCCGCGAGAATCTCGTCGGGCAGCCCACGCGCCCACACCGACGCCGGATTCGGGGTCAACGTGGCACGCACCAACTCGTAGGCGGCGAGCCAGTGCGCGGTCTTGGGCCGGTCGATGCTCTTCCAGTACAGCTCATTGATCTCGTCCGAGAGGGCGACCACCACGGCGGGCAGCTCGTCCCAGTCGATGGCGAGCTGCGTGTCGGTCCAATGCAGCACGTTGTGCTGGTGGAGCCAGGCGAACAGCAGCTGGCCTCCCGCGCCGTCGTAGTTGCGCACCCGGTTGCCGGTGAGCGGAAACCGGAAGATGCGGTCGAAGACGATCGCGTGCAGCACCTGCTCGGCGCGGGCACGGGTCTCGGCATCCGCGGTTTCGTCCGCCGCCAGCGCGACGCACTCGCGGAACGCGGTGAGGTCGCAGCGCAGCTCCTCCAGCGAGTAGAGGAAGTAAGGCATCCGCTGCTTGATCATGAACGGGTCGAACGGCAGGTCTCCGCGCATGTGGCTGCGGTCGTGGATGAGGTCCCACATGACGAAGGTCTCTTCGGTCAGCCGCTGGTCAGCCAGCAGCGCCTCGTCGATCGGCGTCAGGTCGAGCTTGGTGATCTCGGCGGCGGCCTTCACCACGCGGCGGAAGCGCGCGGCCTCGCGGTCTTCGAAGAGCGCACCCCAGGTGAACGCCGGGATGGTGCGCATCGCGACCGTCTCGGGGAACAGCACGGCCGAGTTGGTGTCGTAGCCGGGCGTGAAGTCGATCAAGCGGAGTGAGACGAACAGCTTGTTCGAGTACCGCTCCTCGACGCCGGCGATCAGCTCGGGCCAGATGACCTCGACGATCAGCGCCTCGACGTGCCGGTCGGGCGACCCGTTCTGCGTGTACATCGGGAACACCACGAGGTGACGCAGTCCGTCGACGCGGTGCTGCTGCGGCTGGAACGCCTGCAGCGAGTCGAGGAAGTCGGGGATGCCGAAGGCGTCCGTCTGCCAGCGCGCGAAGTCGGCGTCCAGGGCGGCGAGGTAGTCGGCGTCGTGCGGGAAGTGGGGAGCCAGCTCGCGGATGGCGGCGCGGATCCGCGTGACGAGGGCGCCCGCTTCCCCGTGCGCAGCGGCATCCGGAACGCTGCCGTCGGTGGCCTGGACGGCGGCGAGCGCGATCGCGGCAGCCTTGAGGTCGAGCCAGGCGGCGCTGTCCTCGACGACCTCGGGTTCTCCGACGATGGACTTCGTGCGAACGGGCGTGATCGATGGCATGCTGGCGCCTCCTTTCCTCCTTTTAGGCTACGGACGAGCCCGAGGCGAAGCACGGCGAATCACGCAGGAAACCAGCGTGAATGCGGGGTTGCCGCACGGTTCTGCCTCAGGAGCCGAGCGCGACGCAGGGAGCGAGCGTGACTACAGCCCGTTCGCCCCGAGCCACGCGCGCAGGTCGGAGGTGAATTTCTCGGCGCGCTCCACGCTCGGCAGGTGGGCCGAGTCGGGGAAGCGCAGCCCCTCGGCCTGCGGCAGCCCGGCCATCAGCAGCTCGTAACCGAGCTTCGATTCGGTGACGTCCAGGTCGCCGACGACCACGAGCACCGGGATGCTGACCTCGTGCAGGCGGCTGACCGCGGGCGGGTCGAGCGGCTGGTCGAGTCCGGCGAAATCCCAGTGGGCGGCGCCCACGTTGAGCTCGATGGCCCGTTGGAGGAACTCGGGGTCGACGTCGTCCACGTCGCGGCTCGGGCCCAGGTCCCAGAAGGCGACCTCGGTGCGCACCAGCGCGTCGATGTCCTCGGCGTCGCTCGCGGCCTTCATGTCGGCGAGCATCTCCAGTTCGCGGTCGGTGGCGCCGTCCTGCTCCTGGCCGCCGGGGGTGGAGCCGATGGTCACCAGGCCGGTGACCCGACGCGGCGCGTCGAGCGTGGCATCCAGGGCGATGCGCCCGCCGCGCGAGCAGCCGACCAGGCAGGCGGCCGTGGCTCCCGCGGCGTCGAGAACGGCGATGAGATCGTCGCGGTCGGCGAACTCGACGGCGTCGCCCGGCGAATCCCCGTAACCCCGGGTGTCGTAGCGGATCACGAAGTGATCGCGGGCGAGGTCGTCGAACTGCGGATCCCACATGGCTCGGGTCGCGACGCCCGCGTGCACGAAGACGATGGCCGGGGCCGACGGCTCTCCGGCGACGTCGTAGCTGAGCCGGGCTCCTGGGACCTCGACGACGGGCACGGTTCCACGCTAGACCAGTCGCCCGTGAGCGCGCGGAGGCGCGGCATCCCCCTCGATAGCCTGATGACATGGTGGGTGTGCTGATCGGCTTCGCGATCATCGTCGCCGTCATCGCGGTCGGGTACCTCATCGGCAGGCTCGACCTGCTCGGCGACCACGCCCAGCACGTGCTGAGCCGCCTCGCCTTCTTCGTGCTGTCGCCTGCCCTGCTGTTCACGGTGCTGAGCCAGTCGGATGTCACGCACCTGTTCTCGGCGCTGCTGCCGATCTCGGCGATCGCAGCCGTCGTCAACATCGCGCTCTTCCTCGTCGTGTCGCTGCTGTTCTGGCGGCGGCCCGTGCCGGACGCGACGATCGGCGCGCTGGCATCCGGGTACGTCAACGCGAACAACATCGGGCTGCCGGTCTCGCTCTACGTGCTCGGCGACGCCTCGAGCTCGGCCCCGGTGATCCTGCTCCAGTTGATCGTGCTGGCGCCGATCGCGCTGACGGTGCTCGACGTGACGACCAGCGGGCGGGTCTCGGTGGGGCGGATCCTGCTCCAGCCGGTGCGGAATCCGCTCATCATCGGATCGCTGCTCGGCGTGATCGTCGCGGTCACCCACCTGAGGCTCCCGGCTCCGGTGCTCGCCCCGTTCCAACTGGTGGGAGGCGCCGCCGTGCCGGTGATCCTGCTCACCTTCGGGATGTCGCTGCACGGCAGTCGCGTGCTCGCGCCCGGCACCGACCGCCGCGACGTGCTGCTGGCCAGCTCGTTGAAGCTCGCGGCGATGCCAGTCGTCGCCTGGCTGCTCGGCCAGTTCGTCTGGCACCTGCACGGCCACCGACTCTTCGTCGTGGTGGTGCTCGCAGCGCTGCCGACCGCGCAGAACGTCTTCAACTACGCGCAGCGCTACGGCGTCGCGACGGTGCTCGCGCGCGACACCGTGCTGATCACGACCGCGCTCTCGATCGCGGTGCTCGTCGTCGTCGCCGCCCTGCTGGCCTGAGACCCGGAGGCTCGCCGCGCGCCTAGGCTGCGAACGTGATCAAGTACCTCGGCTCGAAGCGCACGCTCGTGCCCGTGCTGGGGGCGATGGCCGCGGCGGTCGACGCGAGCAGCGCGGTCGACCTGTTCACGGGGACGACCCGGGTCGCCCAGGAGTTCAAGCGGCTCGGCATGACGGTGACGGCCAGCGACATCGCCACCTACAGCGAGGTGCTCGGCGACTGCTACATCTCCACGGACGCAGCCGCGGTCGACCTCGACGAGCTGCGCGAGATCCTCGCCGTGCTCTCGGCGCTCCCCGGTCGGCCCGGATACTTCACCCGCACCTTCTGCGAGGAGTCGCGGTTCTTCCAACCCAAGAACGGCGTCCGGGTGGATGCGATCCGCGACGTGCTCGAGTCGGACTTCCGCGACTCGCCGCTCTTCCCGGTGCTGCTCACCAGCCTGATCCTCGCGGCCGACCGGGTGGATTCCACCGCCGGCCAGCAGATGGCCTACCTCAAGGATTGGGCCCCGCGGTCCCATCGCGACCTCGAGCTGCGCGTGCCCGAGCTGCTGCCCGGAACCGGCCGCACCGTCCGCGGGGACGCGCGTGAGGTGGTCGCAGCCCTGCCGCCGGCCGACCTCATGTACCTCGACCCGCCGTACAACCAGCACCGCTACTTCACCAACTACCACGTCTGGGAGACCCTGGTGCGCTGGGACCGGCCCGAGCCCTACGGGGTGGCACGCAAGCGGATCGACAGCCGCGACGCCCTGACCAAGAGCGTGTTCAACCGCAAGCGGCAGATGCCGGCGGCGTTCGGCGAGTTGCTCGCCGTCGCCCGGGCCGCGACGGTGATCGTGTCGTACAACGACGAGTCGTGGATCACGGCGGAGCAGATGATGACGGCGCTGCGCGATGCGGGCCACCACGAGGTGCGGATGCTCGCCTTCGATGCCAAGCGGTATGTGGGAGCTCAGATCGGGATCCACAGTCCGGCCGGAGTCAAGGTCGGCGAGGTCTCGCACCTGCGCAACCTCGAGTACATCTTCGTGGCGGGCGACGCCGACCGGGTGCAGGCCGCCACGGCTGCGGCAACGCGGGCGCGCGCCCCTCAGCCGACGTAAGAGGCTAAAAGATCATCGGCCGGTCGTCATCCTCGATCTCAAGGTCCAGGTCGACGGTCACCGGCACGTGGTCGCTCGGGGCGTCGCCCTTGCGCTCGTTGCGATGGATGGCGGCGCCCACCACTCGGTCGGCGAAGGAGTGGTTGCCGAGCACGAAGTCGATGCGCAGCCCCTCGTTGCGCGGGAAACGCAGCTGCTTGTAGTCCCAGAAGGTGAAGCCCTCGGGCACCAGCGGGCGCACGACGTCGGTGAGTCCGACGGCTTCGAGCGCGGCGAAAGCCTCGCGCTCGGGCGGGGAGATGTGGGTCGAGACGCCGGGGATGAAGGTCGGGTCGCCGACATCCGAGTCGAGCGGCGCGATGTTGAAGTCGCCGGTCAGGGCGAGCGGGCTGTCGGGATGCGCCGCCATCCACTCGCGGGTGGCCGCCGCCAGTGCGCTCAGCCAGTCGAGTTTGTAGTCGAAGTGCGGGTCGCCGAGCGCGCGTCCGTTGGGCACGTAGAGGCTCCACACCCGCACCCCGTTGATCGTGGCGCCGATCGCGCGCGCCTCGAGCGGGAGATCCGGACCCTCCTGCCCCTTGAGGAAGCCCGGCATGCCGTCGAAGCCGATCTGCACGTCGTCCATCGGGTAGCGGCTGGCGATCGCGACGCCGTTCCACTGGTTCAGCCCGTGCAGCTGGACCTCGTAGCCGGCCTCGCCGAACTCGTCCATCGGGAACTGCGCCTCGGTGCACTTGATCTCTTGCATGGCGAGCACGTCGACCTCTTCGCGACCCAGCCAGTCGACCACCCTGCCCACCCGGCTGCGGACGGAATTGACGTTCCAGGTGGCGATGCGCATGGCTCAAAACTACTGCGAGCCCCTGGCATGGACCGAGCCGCGGCCGGCTGCGGACGGCGCTCCCTCCCCCGAACGGGAGCCTGTCGCCCCCCACGGGAGGCCCGTAACCTGGGATGCGGTGACCCCCGACACTGGAATTCCGGACCGCATCCCCCGGTTGTCTCGTCGAGCGATCGTGCTCGGCGCTGTCGGCGTGCTCGCCGCGGGAGCGGCCGTCGCCGCGATCGGATTCTTCGGCGCTCCGGCTCCGGTCAGCACCGTGGCGCCTGAGGCGGTCAACACCCAGAGCGGGCAGTTGGGCACCCTCCCGCTGCACGACGAGAAGCCGATGCGCGCCATCGGCAAGGGCGTTGCGGTCCCCTAATCTGTTCACTGTGACGGACGCGCGCAGTCGGCTGATCGACTACATCACGAGCGAGGCCGTCTTCCACGGCGACTTCACGCTGACCAGCGGCAAGAAGGCCACGTACTACATCGACCTGCGCAAGGTCAGCCTCGACCATCGGGTCGCGCCGCTGATCGGCGAGGTGATGACCGACATCATCGACGGGATCCCCGACGTTGATGCCGTGGGCGGCCTGACGATGGGCGCCGACCCGATCGCGGCAGCGGTCCTGCACCAGGGCGCCGCGCGCGGCCGCCGCTACGACGCGTTCGTCGTGCGCAAGGAGCCCAAGGATCACGGCCGCGGCAAGCAGGTCGAAGGCCCGGACCTCGAGGGCAAGCGCGTCGTCGTGCTCGAAGACACCTCGACCACGGGAGGCTCGCCGCTGAAGGCGGCCGAGGCGCTGGAGAAGGTCGGGGCCATCGTGGTCGGAGTCGCCGTCGTCGTGGATCGTGCAACCGGTGCGCAGCAGGTCATCGAGGCGGCGGGCTACCCGTACTTCGCGGCCATCGGATTGGCCGACCTCGGCTTGGATCCGCAGTGAGCGGAGGGTTCGACTGGGGTCTGCGCCCCAGTGGTGACGCGGACGAGCCCGAGCCGGTGATCCCCGCGCCGATCGAGCCGGCACCGGCCGAGCCGGCACCGGCCGAGCCCACGCCGGCTCCGCCCTGGCAACCCGGCGTGACGCAGCTGCTGCCGCAGCCCGAGCCGAACCTGTTCGCGACCGAACTGTTCGCGAGCGAGGCGGTCGCCCCGGCAACCGAGTTGCTCGGATCCACGCCGTCCGAGCCGGAGGGCTCCGATACCGCTCTCGACGCCCTCTTCGGCGAGAGCCAGTTCCGGGAGTACGACACCGGCGTTCTGTCGTCCGATGAGAGTCCGTTCGTCGCCAAGCCGGTGTCGGGTGAACCGGGTTGGGAGTCGACAACGCCGGCAGGCATCTCCCGCGCCCAGAGGATCCTGCTCTCGGTGGCCGGCGGCTTGGTCGCCCTGCTGGCCCTGGTAGCCCTCTTCTTCGTCGGAACGCGCCTGCCCGGCGTGTTCGCGCACAAGGCTCCTGTCGCATCGGCGAGTCCGTCGAGCTCTCCGACTCCGACGTCGACCGCCAAACCCGTCGGACCGGTCGCCAACGGGGTGCACGCGTGGTCCGACCTGCTCGGCGGCGAGTGCCTCAACCCGTTCACCAATCCGTGGGCCGAGAAGTTCACCGTCGTCGACTGCGCGACGCCGCATCCGGCACAGATGGTGTTCCGCGGCACCTTCGACACGAAGACCGACCCGACGTTCCCCGGGGCCGACAAGCTCCAGGCTCAGATGTCCTTGCTCTGCGCTGCACCGGGCGTGATCGACCTCGCGGCGGCGGGTGCCTACAGCGACGCGCAGGTGCAGGGCAGCTATCCCGTCACCGAAGACGAGTGGGCGCAGGGCGAGCACGACTACTTCTGCTTCGTGAGCCGCAAGTCCGGTCAGCCGTTGACCGGCAGCGTCGCGGTGCCTCACGCGGCGCCGGCGACTCCCGCCCCGTAGCCGGGGCCGGCGCTACGAGCCTTCGGCGAACTCGGTCTCGGCCGTGGCGGCATCGACCAGCTCGAATACGCCCTCCAGCACCTCATCCGGTCGGAACGGGTACCGCTCGATCTCGGCCCGATCGCTGATCCCGGTGAGCACCAGCACCGTGTGCAGCCCGGCCTCGATGCCGGCGACGATGTCGGTGTCCATGCGGTCGCCGATCATCGCGGTGTTCTCGCTGTGCGCGCCGATCTTGTTCATCGCCGAGCGGAACATCATCGGGTTCGGCTTGCCCACCACGTAGGGCTCCTTGCCGGTCGCCTTGGTGATGAGAGCCGAGATGGCGCCGGTGGCGGGGAGGGCACCGTCGGCGCTCGGCCCGGTGGCATCCGGATTCGTCGCGATGAAGCGTGCGCCGGCGTTGATCAACCGGATCGCCTTGGTGATCGCTTCGAAGGAGTAGTTGCGCGTCTCACCGACCACCACGTAGTCGGGGTCGGTCTCGGTGAGCACGAAGCCGACCTCGTGCAGTGCGTTGGTCATCCCGGATTCGCCGATGACGAATGCGCTGCCATTCGGGATCTGCGACGCGCAGAAGTCGGCGGTCGCGAGCGCGCTGGTCCAGATCGCGCTCTCGGGCACGTGAAGGCCCGAGGAGCGCAGGCGAGCGGCGAGGTCGCGCGGCGTGAAGATCGAGTTGTTCGTGAGCACGAGGAACGGCGTGCCCGCGTTCGTCCACTGCCGGATGAGGTCCTGCGCACCGGGGAGGGCGGTGTTCTCGTGAACGAGCACGCCGTCCATGTCGGTCAGCCAACATTCGATGTCCGCTCGGGTGCGCACGGGGCCGCGATCGGTCATGGAGTCAGGATATCGACGCGCCGGAGGGTTTCTTCTGCCCCCGCAGCGCCCGCGCGGCGAGCAGCCGCTGGATGCCGAGGGTGACGGCGCCGCCGACCACGATCGCCACGAGGTTGATCCCCAACTGGGTCGCCGCGCCGCTCGCTTGGCCGGCCGCTCCGTATGCGATCGCCAGACCGGCATTGGCGGCAGCGGGAATGGTCGTCACCGAGATGAGCACGCCCACCAGGGCGCCGGATTTCGCGGTCGACAGGGACAGCATCCCGGCGACCCCGGCAAGGGTCGCGACGATCCACGAGATCGCGTCGGGCCGCCAGATGAAGGAGGTGAGCGGACGCGCGGCGAGCAACTGTTCCGGCCCGGCGAGCCCCAGCGCCGCCAGCGCCCAGGAGAACAGCACCGTCACACCGAGGGCCACCGCGAAGCCGATCACCAGGGTCAGGACCGCCCGCCCGATCACCCGGGGTCGGCCACGGACGATCCCGACACAGAGTGCGGCCAGCGGCCCGAACTCGGGCCCCACCACCATCGCCCCGACGATCAGGATCGGCTGGTCGAGCAGGATGCCGAGTGCTGCGATCATCGCCGCGACCGAGATGAAGACCAGGAACGTCGGCGAGAGGTGGGTCTCTTCGCCGGACCGCTGCTCGAGCTGCTCCCAGATCACCGATTCGGAGCCGTCGCCGGGCACCAGCAACTCGGCGCGATCCGCGGCGGCCGACAGGGTGACCGCCACCTCGTCGAGCGCGATCGCCCCACGCTGGGCGAGTCCCGACCGTTGAAGCTTCTCGACCAGTTCGCTGGCCGACTCCCGCACGACGTCGCTGATGATGACGTCGCCGGCGGGCGACAGCGCCGCCCCACGATGCAGCACGAGGTTGGCGGTGCCGGGGTCGGCTTCCAGGGTCTTCACGACGCCGTCGGTGAGGTCGGGCGGTGAGATCACGCGCAGGTGCATCATGGGGCGGCTCCCGGGTCGAAGGCGGTGACGGTGGCGTCGGGGAGACGGGCGCGCATGACCGCCACGGCATCCGGGCTCTCGTCGATGAGAAGGTAGCGGCGGCCGAGCGCCCCTGCGACCGCGCCCGTCGTGCCGCTGCCCGCGAAGAAGTCGAGCACCCGGTCGCCGGGCGCGCTCGACGCCTGCACGATGCGGCGCAGCACGCCCTCCGGCTTCTGGGTCGCGTACCCGGTGCGCTCGCCGCCGTTCGTGGTCACGATGGTGTGCCACCAGACGTCGGTCGGCAGCTTGCCCCGCGCAACCTTCTCGGGCGTGACCAGGCCGGGCGCCATGTACGGCTCGCGGTCGACGGCGTCGCTGTCGAAGTAGTAGCGGTCGGGGTCCTTGACGTAGACCAGGATCGTGTCGTGCTTCGCCGGCCAGTGCCGCGTGCTCTTGGCCCCGTAGTCGTACGCCCAGATCAGCTCGTTGAGAAAGCTGTCGCGCCCGAACAGCGCGTCGAGTGCGACCTTGGCGTAGTGCGCCTCCCGATAGTCGAGGTGCAGATAGAGGGTGCCCTGGTCGTCGAGGAGGCGCCACGCCTCGGTCAGGCGCGGCTCGAGAAAGGCCCAGTAGTCGTCGAAGCGGTCGTCGTAGCGCGACAGCATGCCCTTGACGGTGTTGTAGTTGTTGCCGCCGAATCCGACACGCGCGCCGTCGGCGATGCGGGTCGTGCTGATCGACTGCCGGCGCTGCACGCGGCCCGTGTTGAAGGGCGGGTCGAGGTAGATCAGGCGGAATGCCGCATCCGGCAGCAGGGCGGTCACCGCGAGGTTGTCGCCCAGCACGACGGTGTCGGGCGCGTCTGGCGCCCAGACGAACGCGGCATCCTCGAGAGGATCGACGGCGGGCATGTCCTGACGTTAACAGCCCGGCGTCGATACTCTCGGCAGGTGAGCGAAGCGCCGTATCAGGGCCCGCACGAGGACAGCATGCCGGTCGGTGTCGGCCCGTGGCCCGGCGGGCCGGATGCGTGGCCCACCGACCCGCGCTACGACCGCGAGCTGCTGGCCGACGGCGACGCGCGCAACGTCGTCGATCGCTACCGCTACTGGACGGTCGAGGCCATCGTCGCCGACCTCGACACCCGTCGGCATGGCTTCTCGGTCGCCATCGAGAACTGGCAGCACGACATGAACATCGGCTCGATCGTGCGCACGGCCAACGCGTTCCTGGCTGAGACGGTGCACATCGTGGGGCGCAGGCGCTGGAACAAGCGCGGCGCCATGGTGACCGACCGGTACCAGCACATCGTCCATCACGACTCCATCGACGAGCTGGTCGCGTTCGCGCGCGAGAGCGAGCGGCCGATCATCGCGGTCGACAACGTGCCGGGGTCGGTCGAGGTGGGCTCGTTCGCGTTCCCCGAGCGGTGCATCCTGCTGTTCGGGCAGGAGGGGCCGGGCCTGACCCCCGAGGCGCTCGCGGCTGCGGATGCGCTGGTCGAGATCCGGCAGTTCGGGTCGACCCGCTCGCTCAACGCGGGCGCGGCCGCCGCGATCGTGATGCACCAGTGGATCGAGCAGCACGCAGGCTGAGCTGTTGCCGGGTCAGCCGATCAACGAGGGTCGCAGATCCCTCAGGGTGCGGAAGCGGGTCATCCGCGTCGCACCCGCCGCCGCGGCGCCGAACGCGACCGCCAGCCAGAGGGCGAGCACGCCGGCATCCATCAGCGCGGTGGTGACACTGCCGCCGTACATCAACTGGCGCAGCCCGTCGACCGCGTAGCTCATCGGCAGCACATGGTGCAGGGCGGCGAGCGGCGCGGGCAGGGTCTGCCAGGGGAAGGTGCCCCCGGCGGTCACCAGTTGCACGACCATCAGCACCAGCCCGAGGAACTGCCCGACGCTGCCCAGCCAGACGTTCAGCGCCAGGATGATGGCCGCGAAGGTTAGCGAGATCAGCACCATGAACGCGAGCGCTCCGATCGGGTTGGCGACCGAGAATCCGAGCGCGAGTGTCACGATCAGGAACACCGCCACCATCTGCAGCAGCCCCAGGATGCCGGGTGTCAGCCAGCCGGCGAGCGTCACCTTCAGCGGGCGCAGCACAGCGGTCAGGGCGCGCCGCGACAGCGGCTTCACGATGAGGAACAGCGCGTAGATGCCGATCCAGGCCGCCAGCGAGATGAAGAACGGCGCGAGCCCGGCGCCATAGTCGCTCGCCTCGGTGATGGCACGGCGGTCGACGGTCACGGGGTCGCCGATCGTCGACGACACGCTGTCGCGCTGGGCCGCCGTGGTGTCCGGCAGCTGCGCAACACCGTCGGCGAGGCCGCGCTGCAGGGATGTCGCACCCGCGTCGAGCGCGCCGAGTCCGGTAGCGAGTGCCGCGGCGCCGCCGTGCGCCTGGGCGGCACCGGTTGAGACCTGTTGCGCTCCGGCGTTCAGCCGGTCGACCTGCGCGGCGAGCGCGTTCAGTTGCGCCTGTGCGCTTCCGGCTTGGGCCGCCAACGGGTCGAGCTGCGTGAGGATGCCGTCGATCTGGGACTGGGTGAGACCGTCGCCGGTGAGCTGCGCCTGCAGCTGGGCGCGCAACGCGGGGAGCTGTCCCGCGAGTTGCGTGCCGGCCGCGACGGCCCGATCGCCGGTCGACGCGAGCTTCTGAGTGCCGGCCGCGACCTGGGCTGCGCCGCTCGCCAACGACGCGGTTCCGTCAGAGAGTGCCTGCGCCCCCGACCGGGCGCTCGCCGCACCCGCAGCCAGTTGCGAGGCACCGTCGGTCGCCTGCGAGAGGGAGTCGCGGACATCCGAGAGGGCGAGCAGGAACCGGCCCGCGGCTTCGCTGCTCACCTGCGAGGCGATCGAGCTGCGGATGGTGATCGCTGCCTGGGCAGCGATCGTCGAGGCGAGATAGCTGTTGGTGTCGTTCGTGACGAGCCGGATGCCGGCGCGGCGCGGTTGCACCCGGGTACTCCCGTCGGCATCCACCGTCGGCGTGCTCGAGATGAGATCGGCCGAGAAGCTCGCGGGGAACGTCACGCTGAAGTCGTACTTCCCGCTCCTCACGCCGGCGGCCGCGGTCTTCGCCGACACCCGGTGCCAATCGAAACTTCCGTCCTTGAGCACGCGGTCGGCGACCTTGTCGCCGTAGTTCACCGTCGTGGGGGCTCCCCCGCCCTGCGGAGTGACCGCGACTCCCTGGTCGAGCACGACCATCGCCGCGGGCACGTGGTCGAGGCCCGCGTAAGGGTCTCGATTGGCCCACAGGTAGAGCCCTCCGTAGAGCACGGGCACGAGCATCAGCGCGACGAGGGCCAGGCGCGCCAGTGGGGTGGCGACCAGCCGGGCCAGCTCGGCGCGGATCAGGGCGGGGACGGTCATGACATGCGGCTTTCGGATGACGGTACTGAGGGGATGAGCTCGAACAAGGGGAGGGCGTCGAAGCCGACGGGTTCGGGGCGCGGAAGACGTTCGAGGTGAGCGACCGTTGCGGCGTCGGTGACGACGAGCACGGCGATTCCGCGTGCAGCGGTCTCGCGCACCAGGCGCCACCAGAGCGCGGGGTCGCCGCCGTGCCGCTCGGGCGAGGTGATGACAAGAGCCCCGACCTCCGGTCGGCGCAGTGCGAGGTCGATCAGCAGCCGCAGCCGATGGTCGGCGGGCAGCGAACCGAAGTCGTGTCGGTCGGAGTATTCGGCGGGACGATCCGCTCGGCGGTTGCTGCTGGCGAGAGCGAGCTCTTCCCGCACCACCGTGGCAATGCTCACGTCGTCAGAGTGATCGGCGACGAGCGGTGTGTCGATCAGGGCGGTCGCGCGTCGCAGCCGAGCCGCGCTGAGGGTGTCGCCCGCTTCGTCGACGGCCTCGACCGAACCCGTGTCGAGCCTCATGCGCCCGGATGCCACCAGCGACAGCACCGTCGGCCGGTTGCCTCCCTCGGTGGCAACGAGGGTCGGGAAGCCCGGGGCGAAGGTGGTGCTCACGGGCGGGAGCGCGGCCTCGCGCCCCGAGCCCACCGCCGCGTCGCGCAGGGTGACGCGGATCATGCGCGCAGCTCCGGAGTGTCGTCGATCAGTCGGTTGGCGGCGTGCGCGTCGAGCCCCGCCATTCCGAGCACGGCGAGCATCGCCAGCCGCCGGGCGGCCGACGCGGCCATGCGGGAGCGACCGGCTTCGTCGAGTACCGTGATCGCGGCACCCTCGATCAGCCGGGCGAGCGTGTCGGCCGGGATGTCGGTGCGCACCCCGTGGCGCGCCCCTTCGCGCACGGTGTCGCTCAGGTGACGCCGCAGCGGGCGGAGGCGCTCGGCGACCTGCGCCTGGAACGGCCCGCGCACCGCGAACAGAGTCATGACGCGCACCGCCTCGACCTCCTGCCACATCCGCGAGGCGATCAGCGCGATACGGACGAGCGGCTGCGGGTGGTCGACGGCGACCAGCGCCTCGACGACGCGGGAGGTGCCCTGCTCGACCAGCTCCAACAGGAGAGCGTCGCGGTTGGCGAAGTGCCCGTAGACGGCCCGGCGCGTGAGGCCGGCCTCCACAGCGATGGCGTCGAGGCCGGCATCCGGGTCGCGGTTCAGCACGACGCGCGCTGCATCGAGCAGCGCGGCGCGGTTCTCGGTGGCGTCGCGGCGCGGCGCTCGTGTGGAAGTGGTCACGGTGCGAGTGTAGTAACTTGCACACTGGTGTGCAAGTTAGGACGAGGGTGTGCGCCGGGTAGGATGGGGTGCAATCCCATCACCCACCTGAGGGAGTCCTCGTATGCCCGCGATCGTTCTCATCGGCGCCCAGTGGGGCGATGAAGGCAAGGGCAAGGCCACCGACCTGCTCGGCAGCCGCGTCGACTACGTCGTCAAGTTCAACGGCGGCAACAACGCCGGCCACACCGTGGTGATCGGCGACGAGAAGTACGCCCTGCACCTGCTGCCCTCCGGCATCCTCACGCCCGGCGTGACGCCGGTGATCGCGAACGGGGTCGTGATCGACATCGACGTGCTCTTCGAGGAGCTCGACGGCCTCATGGCGCGCGGGGTCGACGTGTCGAAGCTGTTGATCAGCGCGAACGCGCACGTCATCACCCAGTACCACCGCACGCTCGACAAGGTCACCGAGCGCTTCCTGGGCAAGCGGCAGATCGGCACCACCGGGCGGGGCATCGGGCCGGCGTACGCGGACAAGATCAACCGGGTGGGCATCCGCATCCAGGATCTGTTCGACGCGAACATCCTGCGGCAGAAGGTCGAGGGAGCCCTCGACCAGAAGAACCACCTCCTGGTCAAGGTCTACAACCGCCGGGCGATCTCGGTCGACGAGGTGGTCAACGAGCTGCTGAGCTACGCCGATCGGCTCGCTCCGATGGTGGCCGACACGTCACTGGTGCTCAACCAGGCCCTCGATGACGGCAAGACCGTGCTGTTCGAGGGCGGGCAGGCCACCATGCTGGATGTGGACCACGGCACCTATCCGTTCGTCACCTCCTCGAACGCCACGAGCGGTGGCGCCGCGACCGGGTCGGGCGTCGCGCCCAACCGCTTCGACCGCGTGATCGGGATCGTGAAGGCCTACACGACGCGCGTGGGCTCGGGCCCGTTCCCCACCGAGCTGTTCGACGAGTCCGGCGAGTTCCTGCGGTCGCACGGATTCGAGTTCGGAACGACGACGGGCCGCCCGCGCCGCTGCGGCTGGTACGACGCCCCGATCGCGCGCTATGCGGCCCGCATCAACGGGATCACCGACTTCGTGCTCACCAAGCTCGACGTGCTGACCGGACTCGAGACGATCCCGGTCTGCGTCGCCTACGACGTGCGCGGCGTGCGCGTCGATGAGGTGCCGGTGAATCAGAGCGACTTCCACCACGCGGTTCCGATCTACGAGGAGTTCCCCGGCTGGTCGGACGACATCACCGGGGTCACCTCCTTTGACCAGTTGCCCAAGAACGCCCGCGACTACGTGCTCGCCGTCGAGGCGATGAGCGGATCGCGCATCTCGGCGATCGGCGTCGGCCCGGGCCGCGAGGCCATCGTCGTGCGGCACGACCTGCTGGGCTGACTCTGCTCGCCCTGCTGACTCCGCTCGCTCAGCCGATCGCCCACTCAGCCGATCGCGTTGACGAGCAGCTGCGCCAGCATGACGCCGATCGCGACGCCTGCGATGGCGATGAGCAGACTGCGTGCTCCGTCGGCCACGGTCGGCATCAGGGTGCCGGGCGGGTCCGGATCTTCAGACGGGATGGGTCCGCGCCGTGCTCTCGGCCCGGGTGTGAAGCGGCGTCCGCGGATGTCCACCGTGCCGACGATCGCCTGCCTCGGATCCCTCCACAGGACGATCACTGCCGGGATCGCGCCCATCACCAGGAACAGCGCTCCGCAGACGATGAAGCCCCAGCCGATTCCCGCAGCGAAGGCGCCGATGAAGAAGGCGACACCGTATCCGAGAAAGGCGAGAGAGAATGCCCAGGAGGTCAGGGGAGTCCCGAAGCCGCCGCCGAGGTAGGACCCGACGGCGACGGCGCCGATCGAGAGCGGGAGCGGGATCATGATGAGCCAGCTCGTGTCAGGGCACGGGGTGCGCACATCGAACGGACCGCCGCTCGCACAGCTCGTGCCGCCCAGGCCCACGATCGACGCGGCCACGAGCAGCAGCAGCGTGAAGCAGAACGCGTAGAGGATCCACGAGAACGCCGAAGCGCCCACTCGCACCGCAGCAGCGCGCGTCACGAGTGTCAGCCGTGCGATCCTGCGGCCGCGAAGATCTGCATCGCCAGGTAGACGCCTAGGCCTCCGAAGACGATCAGGATGCCGAGGCTCGATGCCCAGTCGCGAAAGGTCGGCGCGATGGGCTCGGCGTCGGGGTTCGGGACCAGGTGCTCCGCATTCTGATCGAGCACCTGAAGCCCCGGGTACGGCTGATTGCGCTCGGACTGGGTGAAGCTGTAGATCGACCGGTGCCCGGTGTCGCGGCTGGCGAACTTCCTGCCGTCGGCGTTCGTCGTTCCGAGGAAGAATGCCTGCGGGTCTGCGCGGAACTCGAGCACGAGCGGCACACCGCCCATCAGGATGAACATCACGGCCAGCAGGTCGAAGGTGATCCCGTCGACACCGCTGGCGATGCCCGATCCGAGGAAGGCGAGGCCGAGGCCGAGGAACAGGATCGGCCACGCCCACGAGACCAGGGGCGTGCCGAAACCGCTGGCGACGATGACGCCGATGCCGACGGCGATCAGGCCGCCGAAGATCGAGAGCGGGGTCGACCACACCACGACATCCGGGCACTGCGTCTGGATGACGTAGGCGCCTCCCGACGCGCAGAAGCCGCCCAGGCCCATCACGATGCTCGCACCGACGGCCAGCAGGGTGAAGCAGAACGTGAAGAGGAGCCAGGACGCTGCGGACCCGACATACCGCCACAGAGGCGCCTTCAGTGATCGCATGCGCACACCGTATCGGATCGGATTGCTGTGTCGGGCAGGATGGAACGGTGCCCGCCATCCGACCCGCCCGCGAGACGCTCGCCGGCCGCTTCATCCGCCTCGAGCCGTTCCGCCTCGACCACCTTCCCGGACTGTGGACCGCCCTCGGTCGCCCCGAGGTGTTCGCCGGCGGGTACGGCGGTGGGCCGGAGGGGCTGCCGAAGGACGAGGCGGCGTTCCACGAGTGGGCGCCGAACTACTTTCCGCACACCCGCGGCAACACCTACGTGGCGGTCGTGCAGGGTGGCGACCACGACGGCGAGGTGGTCGGAGCATCCAGCCTGGCCGACTTCGACGAGGTGAAGGAACACGCGCACATCGGCTGGACCGGCTGGGACCCCCGCGTCTGGGCCACGCAGGTCAACCCCGAGGCCAAGCTGCTCATGCTCGGCCTGGCCTTCGATCACGGCTACGGCCGGGTCAAGCTGCAGGCCGACGACCGCAATGCCCGTTCGAAGGCCGCGATTGCCAAGCTCGGCGCGCAGTTCGAGGGCGTCGCTCGCCGCGACATTCGGCGGGCGGACGGCTCCTGGCGCGACACCGCGATCTTCTCGGTGCTGGTCGATGAGTGGCCGACCGTGAGGGCCGGGCTCGAAGCCCGGCTGGCGCCGTGGGGCGATCGTCCCGTCGAGTTCCGCAGCATCTAGGCTCGACGCATGAGCGCGCAGTCGGCACACGAGGCGGCACCGGGCGACGCCGCGGGCGACGCGATGCCCGACGCGATGTCCGATGCGATCGACGAGCTGGCCGCGATCCGGCTCAGCATCGACAACATCGATGCCGCCCTCGTGCACATGCTCGCCGAGCGTTTCAAGTTCACTCAGAAGGTCGGCCGGTTGAAGGCCGCGAGCGGGATGCCGCCCTCCGACCCGGAGCGCGAGCGCTCCCAGATCGCCCGGCTGCGGCAGATCGCTCTGGAGGCCCAGCTCGACCCGGCGTTCGCCGAGAAGTGGTTCAACTTCGTGGTCGCGGAGGTCATCCACCACCACGAGCAGCTCGCCACGGGGGCCGTCGCGACGTCGCCTTCGTCCATGCCGTCGTCCACGCCCGACGACGCCTCGTGAGCTGGGATCCCCGGCACCTGCCCTCCGCGGCGGGGCGCACCTTCGTGGTCACCGGCGGCAACGCGGGCATCGGCTATTTCACCGCGGAGCAGCTGGCCGCGGCGGGTGGGCGCGTGATCCTGGCGTCGCGATCGGCCGAGAAGGCCCGCCGCGCGATCGCCGCCATCGGCGATCAGGTGCCCGCTGCGTCCCTGGAGTTCGTGCGTCTCGATCTGGGTTCGCTGTCATCGGTGGCGGATGCTGCCGAGCAGTTGCGCGCACTCGGCCCGATCGACGGCCTGATCAACAACGCGGGCCTGGTCAGCCCCCCGGCTCGGCGCGCGACGACGGATGACGGTCACGAGCTGATCGTCGGCACCAACTTCTTCGGGCACTTCGCCCTGACGGCGCAGCTCTGGCCGGCCCTGACCGCCACCGCGCGTGTGATCGGCCTGGGCAGCATGGCGACCCGGCTGGTTCGACTCGACCCGAGCAACCTACTCAGTGATCGCGGCTACCGCCCGTTCCGCGCCTACGGGTTCTCGAAGCACGCGGTGCACGGATTCGCCTTCGAGCTCGACCGGCGGATCCGCGCGGCGGGAGAGCAGCGACTGTCACTGCTCGCGCATCCGGGATTCGCCGTCGACGGGCTCGCCGAGCGCCGCCCGGGCATCAACGACATCTCGCGCGGCGAGCGGGTGCGCGATCGAGTCCTCGGGCTCGCCGCGCAGGGCAAGCACCGCGGTGCCTGGCCGACCATCCGCGCCGCCCTCGATCCGGATGCCGTGAGCGGCCAGTTCTACGGGCCGGCCCGCAACATGTCCGGTCCGCCAGTCGCCATCACGGCCGTCGCGTCGAGCGCCACCCCGGAGTTCGGCGCTCACCTCTGGGCGCTCGCCGAGGAGCGGACCGGGGTGACGTTCGCGGTCTGAGCCGGCCGGACCGCGAGAGTACGCTTTCGCCCCGAAATCGGCGCCGAAAGTACGCACTTTCGCGTACTTTCGGGGATTTCGAGGGGGCGGATTACTCCGAGATGCGCCCACCGCGCGGCTCGCTGTGCACGCCGGCTCCGCTGAGGTCGGCCGCGTAGCCGACCACCGGGCCGAAGTGTTCCGCCATCGTGGCGCGCGAGGTGGTGCGCAGTTCGTCGAGGCCGACCGTGAACAGGCCCTGCACCTCGAGGGCAGCGCCGGCACCCTCCGGGCCGCGGTCGGTGACCCCGATGCGCGCCACGGCGAAGGCGCGTCCCTCGCAGAGCCGGAGGAACTTCACGTCCTCCTCGCGCGGAACCGCGACGATCGCCCGCGCACCGGACTCGCTGAACAGGGCGGTGAGGGCATCCACCTGGTCGCGCTCGAGCAGCTCGTCGAGCCAGACCCGCGCGCCGATGCCGAAGCGCAGGCAGCCGTCGACCAGGGCGGTGGCGAGCCCGCCATCCGCGAGGTCGTGTGCCGCGTTCAACAGCCCCTCGTGCGCGGCGGCCGCCAGCAGTTCGGCCAGCTCCTTCTCACGCTTCAGGTGCACCTTCGGCGGAGTCCCTCCCAGATGCCCGTGGATGACGCCCGCCCACGCCGACCCGTCGAGCTCGAGGTGGGTGCTGCCCAACAGGTAGAGGTTGTCGCCGGAGTCCTGCCATCCCGAGGGGACGCGCCGCCCCACGTCGTCGATCGTCCCCATGACGGCCACGACCGGCGTCGGATGGATCGGTACGTCGCCGGTCTGGTTGTAGAAGCTCACGTTGCCTCCGGTGACCGGGATGCCCAGCTCGAGGCAGGCGTCGGCGAGGCCCTCGACCGCCTGGCTGAACTGCCACATCACCTCGGGGTTCTCGGGGCTTCCGAAGTTGAGGCAGTCGCTGACCGCGACCGGGGTGGCCCCCGTGACCGCGACGTTGCGGTACGCCTCGGCCAGGGCGAGCTGCGCTCCGGCATAGGGATCGAGGTAGGCGTAGCGCCCGTTCGCGTCGGTCGCCAGCGCGACTCCGAGGCCGCTCTCCTCGTCGACGCGGATCATTCCGGCGTCATCCGGGTACGACAGGGCGGTGTTGCCGAGCACGTAGCGGTCGTACTGGCTGGTGATCCAGCTCTTATCGCTGAGGTTGGCGCTGCCGGTCAGGGCGAGCAGCTGTGCCTTGAGCACCGGGCCGTCAGTCGGCCGTGGCAGTGTGGCGGCGCTGTCCGCGTTGAGCGCGTCGATCCAGGCGGGCCGCGCGATCGGGCGCTCGTAGACCGGGCCGTCGACCGCGACGGTGCGGGGGTCGACATCCACGATGGTCTCGCCGTGCCAGGTGATGATCAGCCGGCCGGTCTCGGTGACCTCGCCGAGCACGCTGGTCTCGACATCCCACTTCTTCGTCACGGCCAGGAAGCCCTCGAGCTTGCCGGGCTCGACGATCGCCATCATGCGCTCCTGGCTCTCGCTCATCAGGATCTCTTCGGCGGTGAGCGACGGATCGCGCAGCAGCACCTCGTCGAGGCTGACCTGCATGCCGCCGTCGCCGTTGCTGGCGAGCTCGCTGGTGGCGCACGAGATGCCGGCGGCACCCAGATCCTGGATACCCTGCACCAGATCGCCCGCGAACAGCTCCAGGCAGCACTCGATGAGCACCTTCTCGGCGAAGGGGTCGCCCACCTGCACGGCCGGCCGCTTGGTCGGGCCGCCGGCCGAGAACGTGTCGGAGGCGAGAATGGATGCCCCGCCGATCCCGTCCCCGCCGGTGCGCGCCCCGAACAGCACCACCTTGTTGCCCGCGCCCTTCGCGTTGGCCAGGTGCAGATCCTCGTGCCGCAGCACGCCCACCGCCAGCGCGTTCACCAGCGGATTCGCCTGGTAGATCGGGTCGAACCAGGTCTCGCCGCCGATGTTCGGCAATCCGAGGCAGTTGGCGTAGAAGCTGATGCCGCTCACGACGCCCGGGACGACCCGTGCCGTGTCGGGGTCGTCGATCGCGCCGAACCGGAGCGCATCCATCACGGCCACCGGCCGCGCGCCCATCGAGATGATGTCGCGCACGATGCCACCGACGCCGGTGGCGGCGCCCTGGAACGGCTCGATGTAGCTCGGGTGGTTATGGCTCTCGATCTTGAAGGTGACCGCCCAGCCCTCGCCGATATCCACCACGCCGGCGTTCTCGCCCATGCCGACCATGAGGTTCTTGGTCATCTCGGGCGAGACCTTCTGCCCGAACTGGCGCAGCCAGACCTTGGAGCTCTTGTACGAGCAGTGCTCGCTCCACATCACCGAGTACATCGCGAGCTCGCCGCTGGTGGGGCGGCGGCCCAGGATGCTCTTGATGCGGGCGTACTCGTCGCTCTTGAGCCCGAGCGCCGCGTACGGCTGTTCCTTCTCGGGGGTGGCGATCGCGTTCGAGACGGAGTCGAGCACCGAGGTGTTCACGGGCTGAGCGAGGTCGGACACGCGGCCGGGCTCCCTTTCGTCGGAGGAGTCAAGTCTACCGGCGGCAGCGGAGGGCCTCGCTGCCTCGGATCAGGCCGCCTGCTCGCGCTCCAGAGCGCTGAGCCCGACGCGTTGGGCGAGAGCGTATGCGGTCGGCCGATCGACGTCGTCGGCGACGAAGACCCGGCCGATGAGCAAGGCGGCCCGGTGCGGGATGTCGATGCGGGTCATCCCATCGGGTGTGGCCTCCTGCCACCTCGGCTCGCAGAGCAGGAATTCGCCCTCCCCGGAACCGGTGCTTCGGGTGCCCACATAGGCGAAGTTGGCGCCGCTGATCGGGTCGGTGAACTGCACGCTGTAGTAGCGGTCGCGCATCGCCGGCACGTGCAGAACGCGCGGCCTGTCCGTCACGTCCAGCCATCCGCCGAAATACAGGATGTCGTCGGTGCCGGTCGCGATGACGGTCGCCGCTTCGGCGGATTGCGAGGGGCTCAGCGGCACGGCGTAAATCGTGTTCACCGGGATCGGGCCGCCCCCGAGGCCGCGTCTGACGAAGACCCGCTTGAATCCTCCGATGGTGATCCGGGGCCAGAGTGCGATGAAGGTGAACGATCCCAGCACCCACACGACCACCGCCGTCACGGCGAGCACGAGGATCGCGTTGACGCCGCCGTCGGCGATCCGCCGGGAGATGACCCAGGCGAAGACCGCCAGGATCACGATCGTGACCGCGGTGCCGTACCTCAGGATGAGGCGGTTCATGATGCCACCGCGATGATCGGCGGAACCCGGTAGTCGCCGCCGACGATCGCGGGCCCCGGGAGGTAGGTGCGGAGCATCAGCTTGAACCGTCCGGGAGGGGTCGCCACCCAGTTCTGCGGCGCTCCGGCCGGCGCGCTTCTCTGCAGCAGGATGTCGACCGACCCGTCGGCGTTCGCCACCAGTCCCGAGTGGCTGTCGACGCTGGAGCGCCCCGCGTCGTTGCCGACGAGGTAACCGGTCGGATCCGTCGCCGTGAGCGACCAGAAGGCATCGTTCGGCGGCAGCTCCCCGGCCGGGAAGTGAAGCTGGTAGTCGCGATCGCCGGTGAGGCGCCGGCCCGCGTCGTCGGCCGAGGCCGTCCAGTAGGCGGCCTCGTCGAAGACGTTCACGACCGGCAACGCCTTCTGCGTGGCGGCGCGCACCAGCAGTCCATTGCCGGGGCGGCCCGCCACGCGGATCGCGCTCCAGCCGTTCACGGTCGTCGTCACGGCTCTCGCCACGGCATTCAGGACGACCACGGTGGTCAGGAACGCGAAGGTCAGACCGATGATCACCCCTTGCACCAGACCGGAACCGGCCAGCCAAGACAGGAAGCCGCTCATGAGTCTCCTTATCGGGTGTGCGTCACCAGAAGCAGCGGCACGATGCCGCCGCCCACGATCACCAGCAGCAACGTGATGGTCAGAACGACGCCAGCGGGGCGCCCGAAGTTGAGCGTCCAGCCCAGACCGAAGCGGCGGGGCACCACGAGAGCCGGATCGTCGCGGTTGACGTAGAACAGCCCGCCCTTCCAGTGCTCGTCGTCGTCGATCGAGTCGGGGCGAGGGTTCTCGCCGCTTCGCACATTCGCGGGGCGCAACTGCACCCTGCCCCGAGCGACGTTCGAGATGACGACGACCATGATGAGCACGACCATCGCGATCGTGCAGACGGCGATCACCCCCCTGGCTCCGGGAGCCAGTCGCTGCGTCACGTCGATCGCCGAGATGCCCAGGGCGAGGACGAACGCCAGCTCCGCGAGCAGGGAGGTGAGCATGCCGCGTTGCACCTGGGTGCGAAGGGCGGCCTGTTCGGCGGTGTCCCCGGGCTGGACCCGCACCGAGTAACGTGCCGCGGCGACCGACAGCGCGGTCAGCAGAGTCGCAACGACCGCACCGATCATCAGCAGGCCGAAGACGCTCCAGACCGACTTCGGCGCCCAGGCGTTGGCGACGCCGGCGATGGTGAAATGGATCGGAAGGGGATCGGGCAACGTCGGGTACAGCGCCACGCCGACCGCCGTGGCCCCCGCCAGCACGATCGCCGCCAGCACGGCCCAGATGAAGGGCGGGTGGCGATAGCTGGGCGGAGTAAGCTGCGCACTGACCCGCCCCGGGACGCCCTCGAACCAGTTGCCCTGCCGCTTGGCGCGGATGATCAGCCGGCGACTCAGCACCAGCGCGAGGATGGTGAGGCCGGCGTACAGCAGCACCGGGATCACCGTGGCGAGCGCCGGCAGATCGACGCTCACCAGCACGGTGGTGACGGCGGCGGTGACGAGCCACATCACCAAGAGGCTCACGCGAAATCTCCGGATCGCCGAGCGGACGACCTGGTCATTCGCGTGTGCCTGGGGCACTCGCACGCTGAGCGGCAACTCCGGCGGTCGTAGCCCCACCACCACGGCGAACAGCACACCGAAAAACGCGGTGAACCCCAGTGCGAAGACGAGCACGAAGACGGTCACGATGCGCTCCTGGTGGGGTCGGCGCGACGGGTCGCGAAGTCGGTGAGCAGGGAGTCGGTGGCGGCGCGGATGCTGGCCTCGGGCATCCCGTGGGCCACCGCCTCGGCGAGGAGGGTGCGCAGTCGGTCGGTCCAGCCATCCGCGAAACCAGCCGTCTGCTGGTCGGCGGGGCCGCGCGCGATGACCGAGCCCGAGCGGCGGCTGGTGCGCACGAGTCCCTCGTGGCGCAGCAGCTCATAACCCTTGCCGACGGTCGCAGAGTTGATCCCGAACTGCACGGCCAGCTGGCGCACGGAGGCCAGGGGGTCGCCCGGCTTCAACGTTCCGTCGGCGATGCCCCGAACGACTTGGTCGCGCAACTGCTGGTAGAGCGGCGACTCGGAATCCGGGTCGATATCGATCAGCATTCTTCACCTGCCCTATCTGTACTAGTAGTTATAGCACAGATGGGTCAGGGAAGGTCAGGCGCGAGCCAGTGCCCCCTCGAGCACGCTGGTGAAGAAGGTGAGGCCGTCGGTGCCGGAGCGCATGGCATCCGGGGTGTCCGGCCCGAAGCCGGGCTCGGTGGCGTGCTCAGGATGCGGCATCAGCCCGACCACATTGCCCGCCGCGTTGGTCAGCCCCGCGATGTCGTCGAGCGAGCCGTTCGGGTTCACTCCCAGGTAGCGGAACGCCACCTGCCCTTCGCCCTCGATGCGCTTCAGGGTTTCGGCATCGACGATGAAACCGCCCTCGGCGTTCTTCAGCGGGATCGTGATCTCTTGGCCGACCTCGAATCCGCTCGTCCATGCCGTCGACGCGTTCTCGACGCGCAGGCGCTGGTCGCGGCAGACGAAGTCGCCATGGTTGTTGCGGATCAGGCCGCCGGGCAGCAGGTGGGCCTCCACCAGGATCTGGAACCCGTTGCAGATGCCCAGCACCGGCATCCCCGCATTCGCGGCC
>Ga0207698_10000106_pt1 | contig 52547 bp, 45 predicted proteins | sample KBSCornC22_FD_184298 | JGI IMG/M metagenome (GOLD analysis project Ga0207698, IMG submission 184298) | Corn rhizosphere microbial communities from Kellogg Biological Station, Michigan, USA - KBS Corn C2-2 (SPAdes) (version 2) | ecosystem: Host-associated > Plants > Roots > Rhizosphere > Soil ... | reverse complement strand
CAGCCTCGTCGAGGTCGAAGCTATAGGCGTCCTTCATCAGGAATTCGCGGCCGCGCATCACGCCGAAGCGCGGACGCACCTCGTCGCGGAACTTCCACTGGATATTGTAGAGCGTGCGCGGCAAGTCGCGATAGGAGCGCGCGGCGTCGCGGAAGATCGAGGTGATCACCTCCTCCGCGGTCGGGCCGTAGAGCATCTCGCGATCGTGGCGGTCCTTGATGCGCAGCATCTCCAGCCCGTAATCGTCATAGCGGCCCGACTGGCGCCACAGGTCCGCCGATTGGATGGTAGGCATGGTGAGTTCGATCGCACCGGCGCGATCCTGCTCCTCGCGCACGATCTGCGCGATCTTGCGCAGCACGCGGTCGCCCAAGGGCAGCCAGGCATAGATGCCGGCGGCGGTCTGCCGCACCAGGCCCGCGCGCAGCATCAGCTTGTGGCTGACGATCTGCGCGTCGGCGGGGGATTCCTTCATCACGGGCAGGAAATAACGGGAAAGGCGCATCGGGCTCCGCTCTGGCTGGTGGCCGGCGCTGCTTAGGAGGCTCGCGGGCTCAGGGCAATGCGGCTGCTTGCTCCGCCAGTTCCTCGGCATGGGCAATCAGCGCCGCGACAGCCTTGGTCCAGTCGCCATCCACGCTGCCGCGGAAGAGCCGATGCTTCGGATACCAAGGGGAATCGGAGCGTCCATGCAGCCAACGCCAATCGGTGGCGAAGCCGGGCACAAGCAGACAGCAAGGTTTGCCGACCACCCCTGCCAGGTGCCCGACCGACGTGTCGACCGACACGATCAAATCGAGATGGGCCATGATCCGGGCGGTATCGAGGAAATCCTTAGCGCCGGAGATCGCCGGATCGAGGTCGACGATTTCGCCTGGAAGCGCGACCCGCAGCCTTGCCGCTTCCTCCTGCGGGAGCGTGCGATGAAAATCGTGAATATAGCCGGGATTGCCCCTGGCCATGAACCCGATGCGGAAGGCCTCATCCCGGACCTGAGTGCGATCGAGCGGAAGATATTCGGGGCCGGAAAGGGCCTCCAGCCGGACGTCGAGCAACCGCCCGAGCTCGACGGAAGTGGTCCACACATCCGACCGGGGAAACTCGACCGCACCCGCCGCCTTGACGACCGTGAGGTCAGGAAAAGCTTGCTCGAATAGCCGCAGCAATGGCGGCGGCGCGAGCAGCACGATTTCCCCGCAGCGTTCACGGAGCTGCGGCAGAAAGCGGGCAAACTGCATCTGATCCCCGAATCCCTGTTCGGGAAAGACCGCGATCCGCTTGCCTGTAATATCTTCGCCCATCCAGCGGGGGAACTTCACGCCTTGCGGGAATCCGGCCCGAAGGCTCGGAAGCCGCGTACGCGACTCGTAAAGCGCCCAGCCCTCTTCGTAGCGTCCCTGGCCGAGCAGGTTGAGGGCAAGACCGTAGCGATAGATATCCTTGTCGGAAATCTTCAGGGCTCGGCGCTGCAGGTCTTCGGCCTCCGCCGTCTGCCCCAAATCCGCAAGCAATCGCGCTAGATTATGGATCCCCGCCGGGTTGTCCGGCTCGGCAGCCACCACCTTGCGGCTGGCAATAAGCGCTTCCGGGTAGCGATGTTCGGCCCGCAGGCTCACGGCTTGGCGGAAATGTCGCGCGGCAGTCCTGGCGAGCCGCCGCGCTTGTTGAATCACCTCATCGACCAGAGGCGCCCAGCCTTTCTCGATGTCGGCACGATAGAGCAGATGCTCCGGATACCAGGGGCTGTCATTTCGGCCGCGCATCCAGCGCCAGTCGGTCGCAAAACCGGGCAGCATCAGCATGCAGACCTTGCCCATCGCTCCGGCCAAGTGCGCGACAGCCGTGTCGACCGACACGACCAGATCGAGCCCGGCGAGTATCGCCGCCGTTTCGGCGAAGTCCTTGGCGCCCGTGGCTTCTGGCGAAAGATCGATCACATGCCCTGGGAGCGCGCCGCGCAACTTCTCCGCGAGTTCGGGGGGAAGGGAGCGATAGCGGTCGTTTCCGAAGGCCGAATTTCCTCGTGTCATCAGCCCCACCCTGAAGACATCCTCGTTTCCCCCGGCGTGCGGCGCAGGCGCCCGCAGATAGGATTCCCTGACCAGAAGATCGGCCGGAACCCCAAAACGGACGGGCAGGTCCGCCAGTGTCGCCCAATAGTCCGGGTCCGGGAAATCGACCGATCCCGTGGCGGGTAGCACCTCCACATTGGGGAAGTTCAGTCTGAACAGCTCCGCCAAGGGCGGCGCGGCGAGCAAGGTGACAGTCGCACCAAGCCGCTGAAGCATGGGGATGAAACGGGCAAACTGTATCTGGTCGCCCAGGCCCTGCTCCGGAAAGACGGCGATCCGTTTGCCTTTGAGCTTTTCGCCACGCCAACGCGGAAAGGGGAAATCCCTGGGAAAACCGTCGTCCAGCCCTTCGCGCTCGATTCGCGCCTCATAAAGCGGCCAACCTTCAAGGAAACGCCCCTGCGCCAGCAGGTTGGTCCCCAGCGCATAGCGCGCGTTGGGGAGGTCGGGGGCCGCCTCGACCACACGACGCAGCACCACCTCCGCTTCGGTCAAGCGACCGAAATGGGACAGGAACATGCCGTGCATATAAGCGGCGTTGACGCTGCTCGGATCGGTGGCGACCGCTTGCTCCACTGCGGCGAGCGCATCGGTCGGCCGCCCCTCGGCGCGCAGTTTCTCCGCTTCGTGCATCAGCCTCTCCGCGGCGGAGCGGCGGAATGTTAGTCCGACCACATCCACCAGACTGGCGAGGGCCGCCGACCAATCTCCGTCAATACAGCTTCGAAACAGACTGTGTCGGGGATACCATGGGCTATCCGAACGCCCGCGCATCCAGCGCCAATCCGGGTCGAAGCCCGCCACCAGAAGCAGGCAAGGCTTGCCCATCGCACCGGCAAGATGCGCGACCGACGTATCGACCGAAACCACCGCATCAAGTCCGGCAATGATTGCGGCTGTATCCGCGAAGTCGCGAGCCCCGCTCGCGTGGGGGTCGAGGTCTACGAGGGTGCCGGGCAAAGTTTCGCGAAGTCGATCCGCAGCATGTTTCGGAAGCGAACGCCAAGAATCATTTTCGTGATCTGGATTCCCCTCCAGCTTGATGCCGATTTTGGGGCCGCCTCCTTGAGTCTCACGGACTTCATTCCATTTGAGATATGGGCGCGCCAATATCTCTTCGACCTCCACGTTTAGAACCGCGGCAAGGTCGACGAGCGTCGCCCAGTAATCCGGGTCGGCAAATTCGACCGCTCCCAGCGCCGGCAGAACCTCGACGCCCGGAAAACTGTGGGCGAACAGCCTTATCAACGGCGGCCGGGCAAAGAGCGTCACCTTGGCGCCACGCCGAAGCAGCTCCGGTATGAAACGCGCGAACTGGATCTGATCGCCCAGGCCCTGTTCCGGAAAGATGGCAATGCGCTTGCCCGAAAGGTCCTCGCCACGCCAACGCGGAAAGGCCAGGTTGCGCGGCACGGTCTTATCCGACCATTCCACGTCGGCTCGAGCTTGGTAGAGCGGCCAAGCTTCTCGATAGCGTCCCTGCGCGAGCAAGGTCCATGCGAGAAAGTAGCGGCTTTCCGCCCGTGCGGGATGATGGTCCAGGTCAGCGCGCAGGACGGCTTCCGCATCGGCCAGCCGGCCGCTGCCGATCAGAAGCCGGGAATGGACCCGCAGCACAAGAGGATCGGACGGCTCGGCGGCATAAGCCTTACCCGAGAGCATGAGGGCGTCGTCGATACGCCGCTGCCCCATCAAGGCCAGCGCCCGATTGGCCTCGCGCTGCGCCAATACTGAGCGGATGATCCGTTGCGCATCGTGCAGCAACCGATCGACCGCCGGCGTCCAACCGTCCCGGGTCGAACCGCGATACAGGCTGTGATTGGCATACCAGGGCGAATCGGTCCGCTCGGCCATCCAGCGCCAGTCGGGCCCGAAACCGGGGACAAGCAGCAGGCATGGTTTGCCCATGGCGCCGGCAAGATGCGCGACCGACGTGTCGACCGACACCACCATGTCGAGTTGGTCGATGATCGCGGCGGTGTCCGCCATATCCTTGGCGCCGCTGTCGCCCGGCTCGAGGCTGATCACGCGCCCGGGCAGCGCGGTGCGAAGTCGCTCGGCGAGGGCTGCAGGGAGCGAACGTGCCGCATCGTTCACATAATGGGGGTTGCCGATCGCCTTGAGGCCGACCTTGAACCCATCCCCCAAGGGGGGCCACGTGCCGGAAGCTTTTAGGTAGGGCGCGTCGGAGACATCCTCCAGCGCCAGGTTCAGCGCGGCGAGGATGTCCTGCATCGTCGTCCAGAAGTCGGGATCCGGGAATTCAACACTGCCTGTGGCGCAGATTACCTTGGCGTCCGGGAAATTGTGTCGAAACAGCCGTTCGACCGGCGGCAGTGCGAGCAGGACCACCTCGCCCGCCTCGTCTATCAGGCGCGGTAGAAAACGCGCGAACTGGATCTGATCGCCCAGTCCCTGTTCGGGAAAGATGACAAGCCGCTTGCCCGTGAGCGGCTCCCCGCGCCAGCGCGGAAACGCGAAATCTGAGGGGAATCCGGTCTTGAGCTCGGGCATGTCGACCCGCGCGTCGTAGAGAGGCCACGCATCACGATAACGCCCTTGCGCGAGCAGATTGTGCGCCAAGGCATGCCGCCCTAACGCGGAGCCGGGCGCCAGCTCAAGCGCCTTGCGCAGCACCGCCTCGCCTTCTGCCAGGCGGTTCATCTTGGTAAGCATCACGCCGAGATTATGCGCCGCCGCCGGACTGGTCGGATCCGCCTCGTGCGCCGCGATGCAAAACGGCAGCGCCTCTTCCCATTTTCCCTGTTCGCGCAGGCCATTGGCCTGCAGTGTCAAGGCGTGCGCCCGCTCGCGCGGAGCGCGCTGCTGTTGTTCCTCTTGCACCGGCTCCGCCATCACGGGATCAGCGCTTGGCCGATTTGCGCGCCGGCTTCTTGCCCTTGGCCGGTCCCTTGGCGGCGCGCTCCGCCAACAGGGCCAGCGCCTGCTCCGGGCTCAGCGTGGCGGGGTCGGTCCCCTTGGGCAGGGTCGCGTTGGTCACGCCATCGCTGACATAGGGGCCGAAGCGCCCTTCCATCACCTTGACCGGCTTGCCCGTGACCGGGCTGTCCCCCAAGGTCGCGATCGGCTCGCGTGAGGCGCCGCGCGCAGCCGCTCCGCCCTTGGAGGCGTCGGCCAGCTTGGCGACCGCGGCATTCATGCCGGTCTCGAACACCTCGGCCGTCGACGTGAGCCGGGCATATTTGCCGTCATGTGCCAGATAGGGGCCGTAGCGGCCGATGCTCGCGATGATCGGTTTGCCCGTTTCCGGGTGCGGGCCGATCTCGCGCGGCAGACTGAGCAGGCGCAGCGCCATGGGCAGATCGAGTTCGGGCACGTCCTTGGGGATCGAGGCGCGCTTGGCGTCCTTGCCTTCGCCCAGCTGGATATAGGGGCCAAACCGCCCCGCCCTGCGCGTCACAGCGTCGCCGGTCTCCGGATCGGTGCCGAGCTCGGTCGGGCCATTATCGCCCGCGGCCTCCTCGCCTCCACCCTGCGCGAAGCGGCGCGTAAATTTGCAGTCGGGATAATTGGAGCAGGCAACGAAGGCGCCGAAGCGCCCGCCGCGCAGCGCCAGCCGCCCCTGCCCGCAATTGGGGCAGAGCCTGGGATCGCTACCGTCGCCCTTGTCCGGGAAAAGATAGGGGGCGAGGAATTCGTCGAGCGCAGCGGTGATGTCGCTCGGCTTCTGTTCCATCACCTCGGCGGTCTTGGGTTTGAAATCCTTCCAGAACTCCGCGAGCACCTTTTGCCAGTCGGCACGGCCGCCGGACACCTCATCCAGCTCCTCCTCCATCCCGGCGGTGAAGTCGTAGCTCACATATTTGTCGAAGAATCGTTCGAGGAAGCTGGTCAGCAGCCGCCCGCTCTCCTGGGGGATGAAGCGGTTCTTCTCGAGCGTGACATAGTCGCGGTCCTTGAGCGTCTGCAGCGTCGCCGCATAAGTGGACGGCCGGCCGATGCCGAGCTCCTCCATCTTCTTGACCAGCGAGGCTTCCGAATAACGCGGCGGCGGCTGGGTGAAATGCTGCTCGGCATTGACCGCCTTCTTGGCGGGGGCATCGCCCTCCCCCATGCGCGGCAGCCGCTTCGAATCCTCATCCTCGGCGTCGTCGCGGCCCTCTTCGTACAAAGCGAGATAGCCGGGGAAGAGGACGACCTGCCCGGTGGCGCGCAGGCCATGCCGGCCGGTACCGTCGCTGAGTTCGATCGTGGTGCGCTCCAGCCGGGCCGACGCCATCTGGCTCGCCAGCGCGCGCTTCCACACCAGATCGTAGATCCGGGCATGGTCGCCCGAGCCGACCTGGTTGCGGCTGAAATCGGTCGGGCGGATCGCCTCGTGCGCCTCCTGGGCGTTCTTGGCCTTGGTCGTGTACTGGCGCGGATGATCGGGTACGAAGCTGCCGTCATAGCGGTCGGCGATGGCATGACGCGCGGCCGAGATGGCGCTGCCATCCATCTGCACGCCGTCGGTCCGCATATAGGTCATCTCGCCCTGTTCATAGAGGTCCTGCGCGACCCGCATCGTATGGCTGGCGGAGAAACCGAGCTTGCGTGCCGCTTCCTGCTGCAGCGTCGAGGTGGTGAAGGGCGGCGGCGGATTGCGCGTGAGCGGCTTGGTCTCGACGCTGGTGACCGAGAAACGCCCCGCCTCGACATCGGCCTTGGCGGCCGCGGCGTCGCCGCCATTGCCGATCGACAGGCGGTCGAGCTTGTTGCCCTTCCAGCGGACCAGGCGCGCGACGAAGGGCACGCCGTCCTGCTCCATGTCGGCGGCGACCGACCAATATTCCTGCGCGCGGAACATTTCGATCTCGCGCTCGCGATCGACGATCAGCCGCAACGCGACCGACTGGACCCGACCCGCCGACTTGGCGCCGGGCAGCTTGCGCCACAACACGGGCGAGAGGGTGAAGCCGACGAGATAATCGAGTGCGCGGCGCGCCCGATAGGCGTCGATCAGATCCTCATCGAGCTCGCGCGGATTGGCCATCGCCTCCAGCACCGCCGGCTTGGTGATGGCGTTGAAGGTGACGCGCTCGACATTCTTGGGCAGCGCCTTGCGCTTCCTGAGCAGCTCCTGGACGTGCCAGGAGATCGCCTCGCCTTCGCGATCGGGGTCGGTCGCCAAGATCAGTTTCTCGGCGCCCTTGGCCTCGTCGGCGATCGCGCGGAGCTGCTTGGCCTTGTCGGCATAAGGCTCCCACTCCATCGCGAAGCCATTGTCCGGATCGACCGACCCATCCTTGGGCGGCAGGTCACGCACATGGCCATAGGAGGCCAGCACCCGATGGCCGGGTCCCAGATATTTCTCGATGGTCTTGGCCTTAGCCGGGGATTCGACGACGACGAGCTTCATTGGGCGCTTTATGTCCTTACGTGTACGCGCGAGGGTGGAGAGACGCATCGGCGTGCGTCAAGAGGCTAAGCCACCTCGCTGCCTCATATGGGCAGTGGCAGGCGATTGGGAAGCTTGTCATAGTCGCTTTGTCATGCGCCCGCCCGATCCCGCGCTGCTCCAGGCCTTCGACCTGCTGGATGCGGGCCGGCATCGGGACGCGATCGCGATGTTCCACCGCCTGGCCGGCGAAGAGGAGCCGGGCGCGCTGGCCACGCTCGCGCAATTGACCTGGACGGGCGACCTGGTGGCGCAGGATTTCGAGCAAGCGCGCTAATATTATCATCGCGCCGGTGAAGCCGGCCATGTCACGTGCGGGGTCTATGCCACCAACCTGCTCGCGAGCGGTTGTGCCGGGCCGCGCGATTGGGGCCAGGCGATCGAACGGCTGCGGCGCGAGGCCGCGATCGATCCCGTACGCGCCGAGACGCTGGCGCTGCTGGCCGGACTCACGTTGACACCAGAGGGCGATCCGCATCGTGCCCCGGTCGGGGAACGGCTCAGTAATATCCATGACATTCAGCTATTTCGAGGCGCTTTTTCGCATAAAGAATGCGATTATCTGCTGCGCCTGGAAAAGCCCGATTACAAGCCTGCCTACGTCATCGACCCGACATCTGGGATCGAGCGGGTCGATCCGGTGCGCACGTCCGAGGAAACCCATGTACATTGGCTGATCGAAAATCCCCTGATCCATGTTTTCAACCGCCGATTGGCGGCGATCAGCGGCACGCGGGTGCACCAGGGTGAGCCGCTCCAGATCCTGCGCTATCGCCCCGGCCAGCATTATCGCCGCCATTACGACTTCATTCCGGGAGCGGACAATCAGCGGGTCCTCACGGCTTTGCTCTATCTCAACGAGGATTATACGGGCGGCGAAACGGCTTTTCCGCGGCTCGATCTCACGGTGCGCGGACGCATGGGCGATGTGCTGCTGTTCCGCAATAGACGCACCGACGGGGGCCGCGAGGAGGATATGGAACATGCCGGCCTGCCCGTGCTGAGCGGCGTCAAGCATATCGCGACGCGCTGGATCCGCGAACGCCCAGCCCTATCGCCGCGCTTCAGTGCAGACTGACGCGAGCGCCCGCATGCCGAACCAGCCGACCACCCAGTTCGAGCTCGAGCAGCAAGGTCTGGAGGATCGAGGGCGACAGGCCCGACTGGCGCACCAGTTCGTCGATCGCGACGGGGCTGGGGCTCAGTAGCGCCAGCAATTTCTCCCGGTCGCGCGCCTCCACGTCGGTGGCGGGCGACTCCGCGCTGTAGGAGGCCACAGGTGCGGCAACCCGTCCCTGGCCGAAAGGCTGCACGGCCTCGGCGATGTCGGCGGCGGACTGGATCAGGGTCGCGCCTTCGCGGATCAGCAGATTGCACCCCTGGGCGCGCGGGTCGAGCGGCGAACCGGGAACCGCCATCACCTCGCGGCCATAATCCGCGGCTAGGCGCGCGGTGATCAGCGAACCCGATCGGGGCGCTGCTTCCACCACGACCGTTCCCTGCGACAGGCCGGCGATGATGCGGTTGCGCGAAGGGAAATGGCGCGCGTGTGGCTCCGTGCCGGGGGGCTGTTCGGACAGGACCAGCCCACGTGTCGCCATAGTGCGCTGGAGCGCCTCATTCTCGGGCGGATAGAAGATGTCGAGCCCGCCCGCGACCACGCCGATGGTACCGCCCTCGAGCGCGCCCTGATGCGCGGCCGTGTCGATCCCGCGCGCCAGCCCCGAAACGACGACATAATCCAACGCCGCCAGATCGAAGGCGAGCTGGCGCGCGAAGCGTACAGCGGCAGCCGACGCATTGCGTGCGCCTACCAGAGCGACGCACGGGCGTGCCGGCAAGGCCGCATTGCCGGCGGCGATCAAGGCCGGCGGCGCGTCGTCCGCTTCGGCGAGCAGCTCCGGATAATCGTCGCGCCCGGCGAGCAGATAAAAACCGCCGAGGGCCGCAACCCTTTCCGCCTCGCGCACGATGTCCGCCAGGCTCGGAATGCGCGGCAGCCGGCCGCCGCCGCGCCGCGCCAGGTCCGGAATGGCATCGATCGCCGCCTGGGCCGTGCCGAAGCGCGCGAGCAGGTGGCGGTAGGTGACCGGCCCGACCGAACTCGTCCGGATCAGCCGCAGGCGCGCCAGCGCGTCGGCGTCGAGCGGGTCAGCCCTGCCCACGCCCGCCGACGCGCGGCTCCGTCCCTTCGATCAGCCGCTCGATATTGGCGCGATGACGCCACAGCACGATCAAGGCGAGCGCGAGGAACATCAAAGTCAGGTCGACCTCGCCGAAATAAGCCGACGCGACCGGCGTAACCGTCGCCGCCGCCATGCCGCCGACGGACGAGCGTCGCGATATCGCCAGTGCGAGCAGCCAGGCCGCGACCGCGATCAGGCCGGTGGGCCAATGCAAAGCGAGCGTGATGCCGAGCAAGGTCGCGACGCCCTTGCCGCCCTTGAAACGCAGCCAGACCGGGAAGATGTGGCCGAAAAAGGCGCCCACCGCCGCAAGCGCGCCGAAACCGGGTGCGACCGCCTCCGCGGCGAAGACTGCCGCGGCGCCCTTGCCGCCGTCGAGCAACAGCGTGACCGCCGCCAGGCCCTTGCGCCCGGTCCGCAACACATTGGTCGCACCGATATTGCCGGACCCGATCGAGCGTGGATCCGCGGCACCACCGATCCGCGTCACGATCACCCCGAAGGGAACCGAGCCGAGAAGATAGCTGAAGATCAGAATGAATGTGGGCTGGGCCCAGCCGTCCACCAAAATTCCCCCTATTCGGCAAAGGATTGCCCAACCGACCTGTCAGCACAACTGATCTCGGTCAATGAAGGAGATCGAAAATGATTCCGATTCCAATCGTGCCCAAAACGGCACGATCCTGGCGCCAATGGAAAAGGGCAGGTCTTCCGACCTGCCCTGTTCTCCAAAACCACCCGGCTCGGCTTAAAAAGCGTGCGCGTAGCGGTCGTTGCCGACAATCCCCATCTTGGCGACGTTGGCGCGTTTCGCGACCGCAAGAATCTTGTCGACCAGTTCGTAGCGGGCATGCGCGTCGGGCCGGATATGCAGTTCGGGGAGCGGGTCGAGCGTCTGCGACTGGTCGAGATATTGACGCAAAGTGAGCAGGTCGACCGCAGCGCCATTCCACAGGACGCGATCGTCGTCGGTGACCTGGATTTCGTTGCTGGTCGAAATCGGCATCTGCCGGGGCGGCGATGCGGATGGCGTGTCCAGCTTCACCGAATGCGTCTGCATCGGGATGGTGATGATGAACATGATGAGCAGCACCAGCATGAGGTCGATCAGCGGCGTCGTGTTGATCTCCATCATCGGGGCGGCTCCATTTCCTCCTGTGGTCATCGCCATATCCATCCACTCCTTCTCTTCCCCTTCGCGCGGGCCACGATGAAGGGCCTCGCGGGATGATATAATGTACCATGTCAAGGGTCGAGGCAACGGGTGGCGGACAAGGGCGTCAGGTCATAAAAAAAGGCGGGCCAACGCGGCCCGCCTTTCGAGTGTTTTCGATTTCCAAGGATCAGAATTTGTTGGCAAACGCCTCGTTGCCGACAAAGCCCATCTTGGTCACGTTGGCGCGCTTGGTCACGGCCAGCACCTGATCGACCACCTCGTAGCGCGCGTCCGACGCCGGTCGGATGTGCAGTTCGGGGATGGGGTTCATGATCTGGGTCTGGTCCAGATATTGGCGCAGCGTGATCAGATCGACCGGCGCGCCGTTCCACAACACCTGGTCGGTATTGGTGATCGCGACCTCATTCTTGGTCGGCTGGATCGGCGGCGGGGTGGTATTATTGTTCTGGGGCAGGTCCAGCTTCACGGCATGGGTCTGCACCGGGATGGTGATGATGAACATGATGAGCAACACCAGCATGACGTCGATCAGCGGCGTCGTGTTGATGTCCATCATCGGCTCGCCTTCGGCGCCGCCGGAGCTCATGGCCATTTCAAATACTCCTGTCTTCGGCGCTTACTGGACCCCGCCGTGCGTCTGGGCGGGATCGGGCTGCGAGATGAAGCCGACGCGGGTGAAACCGGCACGCGCGACATCGGTCATCGCACCGCCGACACATTCCCACCGCGTGTTGACGTCGCTGCGGATATGCACTTCCGGCAGCTGATCGGGCAGGAGATGGGCCGTCGGACCACCAAGCTTGTCGATCTCCAACTTGAGCTTCTTGACCGAACGGTCGACAAGCTCCTGCGACGTCACCCGGGTCAGGCCCCAATAGACTTCGCAGCTGCCGTCCTTGCCGTTCCGGATCGAGAGAACGACGTTCTCCGCCTTGGTGGTCGTCGGTTCATAGGCGACCGTGGGCAGCTTGACGGGCACGGACTGGATCACGACCGGCACGGTGATCAGAAAGATGATGAGGAGCACCAGCATGACGTCCACCAGGGGCGTCGTGTTGATGTCCGACATCGGGGCATCGTCTTCGGCTTGGCCGACACTCATCGCCATGGGCGAAATTCCTATCCTTTGCGGCGGATGCGAGAAGCGCCCGCCAGCTGTGCGGCGGGCGAGGCACGAAACCCCGCCCGCCTTTTTTCCATCAGGCCTTGGTCGCGGGGGTCGCCGTCGGGGCCTTCACGGCCGCCGGGGCGGTCTTGACCGCGGCGATCTGCGGCTTGAGAGCACCGTTCGACACCAGATAAGCGTGCAGGTCGGTCGCGAAGGCGCCGATCTGCTCGGCGACGACCTTGTTGCGGCGGATCAGCCAGTTGTAGCCGAGCACGGCCGGCACGGCCACGATCAGGCCGAGCGCGGTCATGATCAGCGCTTCACCGACCGGGCCGGCGACCTTGTCGATCGACGCCTGACCGGCGGCGCCGATCTTCACGAGCGCGCCGTAAATGCCGATGACGGTACCGAACAGACCCACGAACGGAGCAGTCGAACCGACGGTGGCGAGCACCGCCATGCCGGTGCCGAGGCGCGAATTGATCGCGGCGGTCGAGCGATTGAGCGAGCTGCCCAGCCACTCATGCTGGTCGACCGGGTCGACGAGCTTGGTGTGCTGTTCCTGGGCGAGCAGGCCGTCGTCGACGATCTGGCGATAGGCCGAGTTGCGCTCAAGCTTGTTGGCGCCGTCGCGGAGGCTCGGCGTGCCCCAGAAATTGGTGCGCACGCGCTTATACTGGTTCAGGATCTTCTGCTGCTCGAACAGCTTAGTGAACATGATGTACCAGGTCGCAAGCGACATGATCACCAGCGTGATGAAAACCGCCCAGGTAATCAGGCCGCCCTGCTGCAGGGCGCCGGTCAGGCCATAGGGGTTGTCGGTTGCGGCTGCAGCGCCGGCGGCGGGAGTAGTCATGTCTCAACAGTCCTTCTTCGTATAGGTTGAGCGGCGCGGGGTCGTTCCCCGCCCCGCAGCCAGCGTCATTCGTTCGGGATCACCCAGCGGAAGTTCAGCGAACTCGTGGACTTGATCGGGTTGCCGGACGCATCCTTCGCAGGCGTGTAACGCGCGCGGCGGGTCATCAGGCGGCAGGCAGTGTCGTCGAGGTCGGGAGACCCGCTCGAACGCGTCACGTGGCAATTTTCCACGCGGCCCTGCTCATTGATCGTCCAGGCGATTCCGCTGACGCCCTGCCGCCCTTCGCGCATGGCCGAAGGCGGATAGTCGTCATTGGTGATCCATTGATGGGGGTCGCCCTTCGCGGAGGCGGCCTGCGAAATCACAGGAGCCGGCGGCGCCGGAGGAGCGGAAACAGTGATCGGTGGCGCGACCGGAGGCGGCGCGGGTGCCGTAGTGACCGGCGGCGCGGCAGTCACCGTCTGCACGATCGGCGGCGGCGCCACGATCGGCGGCGGCGGGATCTGCTGCTGCGGCTGCGGCGGCGGTGGCGGCGGCTTCTGTTCGGGTGGCGGCGGTTGATCCTTGATGTCCACGACCTTCAGATCTTGCGCCACCTTCTTCACAACGTTGAAGGCGAGTCCGGTAACGAACGCATATCCAAGCAGTACGTGGAGCAGAACAACCAGCCCGATCGAGACCGCCTTGCGAGGGGTCATTGTTGGTTGGTCAGCGTAAGCCATTAAAGAATGACACTCCCTCCGATCCGTGAGTGGAGGACACCGCCCTTTCCGGTATCCTGTCCGATTTGCACGCGTCAGGCTCTTCCGGCCCGATCCGCCGCACAGCTCGTGTTCCTATCGCGACGTTCTAGACCATGCAAACGCTTTATGGTTGCGTTAAACGACTAATTGCGGGTTGAAACTTACCCGATCGCGATGGCAAGGCCCCCAAACCATGCGTTTACCAGCTAGTTGCGCGTCACTCGCGCTGATTGTTACGGCGGCGTCTCTTCAGGCCGCTCCGGCCTTACCTTATGGGGGACTGTCGACTGACTATAGCTATGTCGAGCTTGCCGACATGGCCATGGCGGCGCACGAAGTTGTCGCAGCGCAAATAAGTGAAACTATTCCGGTCAAGGGCGCAGCAGATGTCGCGCCCGGCAAGACACGTTACTATATCCAGGCCGATGTGAAGGCGCTGATCAGCGGCGCAGGCGTGCCGTCGCGCATTTCCTATCTGGTCGACTTGCCCGACGACGCGCGGGGCAAGCATCTGAAATTGAAGAATGTACCGGTATTGCTGCTGGCGAACGCCACCGGCACGCCGGGCGAGCTCCAGCTCGTCGGGCCGCGCGCGCAGGTGCCCCGCACGCCGGAGGCCGAATCCCGGCTGCGCGCGATCCTGACCGCGCTGGTCGCGCCGGATGCGCCGCCCGCCATCACCGGGATCACGCGCGCCTTCCATGTTCCAGGGTCGCTCCCTGGGGAGAGCGAGACCCAGATTTTCCTGCGCACGGCCGACAAGCGTCCGATATCGCTATCGATTCTGCGCCGCCCGAACGAGGAGCCACGCTGGGCGGTCGCGCTGACCGAACTGGTCGACGACAGCGCCGCCCCGCCCAAACCGGAAACATTACTCTGGTATCGGCTGGCCTGCGGGCTGCCGGCCAAGCTTCCCGACGCTGCCGTCGCCGGACAAAGCCCCGGCGATGCCGATGCGGCGCGCGCCGACTATCAGCTGGTGCTGAACGGCCTCGGCCCCTGCAAGCACTGACGCAAAGGACCGGCGCCAGGCACTGACGGGACCTGAACGCCGATTCGGCCGCCATCCCGCAATCGTGCAGATGCTGACGCATGCAAGATTGGCGGGCTCAGGCGCCGCTCGGCCTCGGTGGCGGATCCCGATGAGCCGCGCTCAGCGGGATCCGTCGTCAGTCGCGCATCATGTGAACGAAGTCACGCCGGTGGCTTTCGAGATTGGCGCCGCCATCGACGAACAATATCTGCCCCGTAACCGCGCGCGCACCGAGCAGATAGGCCACCGCATCGGCAATATCGTCCGGCGCCGAATTGCGCGCGAGCGGCATCGCCTCGGCCAGGCGCCGCCATTGGTCCGCGCCATAATCGTCACCGGGCAACGTGTTGCCCGGCGCGACCGCGTTCACGCGCACGGCCGGCGCGAACGCACGCGCCATCACGCGTGTGACCGAAGCGAGCGCGAGCTTGGAGGCGGTGTAAGCCGCCTGATCGACGGGCGGATTGAGCACGCGCTGGTCGAGGATATTGACCACCGCCCCACCCTCCGGCGCGAGCGCCGCCGCGAACGCGCGCGTCAGCAGCATGGGCGCGATGAAATTGACGTCGAGATGACGGGCAAGTTCATCGCACGAAAGGTCGGCCCACTGGCCCTCGCTGATGATCGAGGCGCTGTTGACCAGCGCATCGGGTGCGCGGCCGAAATGCGCCTTCACGCGGCCGATTAGCGATTCGACGTCGCCCGGAATCGCCAGGTCGGCGGCGAAAATCGCCGATTCGGCGCGGTGATTCGCGATCGCCGCGGCCAGTTCCGGGTCCGGATCGCCCGGACGATGCGTATGTAAGGCGAGGTCGTAGCCAGCCTCCGCCAGCCGCGCCGCGATTGCGGCGCCGACGCGATGCAGCCCGCCCGTGACGAGCACGAGCATCAGCGCCGCTCGCGCACCAGGGTCATGCCGATCGATTCGCCGGCCTGGGACAAAGCGAGCTTGACGATCTTGACCTCGACCCGCGTCACACGCGGATCGCCGCCGAAAATCGTGTCGATGACATGGTCGGCCACCGCCTCGACCAAGGTGAAATGCACGTCGCGCGGCAGACCTTCCTCGACCGCGCGGCGCAGATCGAGATAATTCTTGGACGCGCTGAGCGGCGTATCATGGTTGAAGCGTCGCAATGCCGGCAGGTCCGCCTTGACCGAGATCTTGAGCGGCTGCGGCATGTGGGTCTCTTCGGAATAAATGCCGGTCAGCACGTCGACCACCAGATCGCTTACCTCAAGCCGGACGATATCCTCGGGCGAGCCGGTTTCGGGCACCAGGACGAGCGGCTTGGGATGGTCGATGGCGGTCATTTCGGTCTCACAAATGCAATGCGGCGCCCTTAGAGGTTCGGATCAGGGACTTCCAGCCGGTTCCCTTTCGCGCGTCTTTCGTTATGGGGCGCACCCTTCCCTGACGGAGCCACCTTTGTTGATCACGCTTTCGCCGCTTGCCGATGCCGACGCGCATGCCGTCGAATCGCTGCTCGACGCCGCCTTCGGCGCGGACCGGCACGGCCGAACCGCTTACCGCATCCGTGAGGGCATGCGGCCGATCGCTGACCTGTCGGTCGCGGCGTTCGAGGAGGATCGGCTGGTCGGCGCACTGCAATGCTGGCCGGTCGCCCTGCGAGGGCCAGAGGGAGAGACGCCGCTTGTGTTGGTGGGGCCGGTCGCGGTCGACCCGGCCAGACAGAACCAGGGGATCGGCCGCGACATGATGCGCGAGATGCTGGTGCGTGCCGAGGCTTACGAGCCGCTCGTGCTGATCGGCGACCCCGAATATTATGGCCGCCATTTCGGCTTCATCGCCGACCAGACCGCCAATTGGGAGCTGCCGGGGCCGTTCGAACGCCGCCGGCTGCTGGCGCGGACCGGCGGGCGCGATTTGCCCTTCCGGGGAATGCTGGAACCGCGTTCGGCCTGAACATCCTCCCCGGCGTCTGGTGGGTATTTCGAGGTGTTCTGCCGCAGCTCTTCCCCTCGTCATCGCGCAGCGCTGCGGCGATCCAGGCCGCCGGACTGGATTGCCGCGCCCCTGCGGGGCTCGCTATGACCGCTTCGAGTCCAGATCTCGACCGCGAGCCTTGGGCGCATCGCAGAAAACGGGTTCCCACTTTCCCGCGCGATGCTTTAACGGCTCCGCCATGCCGGAGAGCGCGCCGCCCCCATCCGATCTTGCAGGCCTGTCGCTGGCGGAGATCGCGCAGGCCGTGGCCGAACGGAGGCTGCCGCCGGTAGAAAGCTGGGACCCGCCTCATTGCGGCGACAGCGGCATGCGGATCGCGCGCGACGGCACCTGGCACCATGACGGCGCACCGATCCGCCGGCCCGCCATGGTGCGCCTGTTCGCCAGCCTGCTCCGCCGCGAGGCCGAGGGGCGATATGTGCTGGTCACGCCGGTCGAGAAATTGGACATTGCGGTCGAGGATGCGCCATTCCTCGCGGTCGAGGCACGAAGCGAGGGCACGGGCCGCGACCGGCGTATCGCGTTTCGCCTGAATACGGACGAGCCCGTCATCGCCGGCCCCGCCCACCGGCTGCACCTGGTCGATGACCGTCCTTATCTGACGGTGCGCGCCGGCCTCGAGGCCGCCGTCGCGCGGCCGGTCTATTACGAACTGGCCGAGCTGGCGCTCGACGAAGCCCATGAGCCGCCTGGGCTCTGGTCCGACGGCGTCTTTTTCCCGCTGGCCACCGCATGACCCTGGTGGACCGGCTGCGCACGGCACTGCTGCGCCCGATCGACCATGTGCCGATCGAAGGCGACGAATATGACCGCGCCGGCGGCATCTATGCGCCCGCCGCGGTGCTGGTCGCGGTGACCGACCGGGCCGAGCCGGGCGTGCTGCTTACGCTCCGCCAACCGCATCTCAAGCGCCACGCCGGGCAGATCGCCTTCCCCGGCGGCCGGGTCGATCCCGGCGATCCGGATATGGTCGCGGCGGCGCTGCGCGAAGCGGAGGAGGAGATCGGGCTCGATCCGGCGCGGGTCGAGATTGCCGGCACGAGCGATACTTATCGCGTCGGCACCGGCTTTGCCGTGACGCCGGTCGTCGGCGTGGTGCCGCCCGACCTGCCGCTCGCGCCGCACGAGGCGGAGGTCGCGGCGGTGTTCGAGACGCCGCTGGCCTTCCTGCTCGCCCCGGGCAATCATGTGCTCAAGAGCACGATCTGGGAGGGACGCGAGCGCCGCTTCCATGAAATCCAATGGGAGGACCGGCGAATCTGGGGCGCGACCGCGGGAATGATCGTCAATCTGGCGGCGCGGCTGAGGGGCGTGGTCGGATGATGCTGCCCGAAACCGGCTGGCGCACACGCGCGGATCTGATCCGCCTGACGCAGGCCTTGGGCGCGGCGGAGGGCAAGGTGCGCTATGTCGGCGGCGCGGTGCGCGACGCGCTGCTCGGCCACCCCGTTTCCGATCTCGATCTCGCGACCGTTCTGCTGCCGGACGAGGTGTCGCGCAGGGTGCGCGACGTGGGCTTCAAGGCGGTGCCGACCGGAATTGCGCACGGGACGGTGACCGCGATATTGCCGACCGGACCGGTCGAAGTGACCACGCTTCGCCGCGACGTCGCGACCGACGGCCGGCGCGCGACCATCGCCTTCACCGAGGATTGGCGCGAGGATGCGGCGCGCCGCGATTTCACGATCAACGCGCTCTCGGCCGACCCGCTCGACGGGCGCATCCACGACTATTTCGGCGGCCTGGACGACATCCGGGTTGGGCTGGTGCGCTTCATCGGCGATCCGCTGGAGCGCATCGCTGAGGATCATCTGCGGATCCTGCGCTTCTTCCGTTTCCATGCGCGGTTCGGCCAGGGGGCCCCCGATCCGGCCGGGCTCTCCGCCTGCACGGCGCGCGCGAACGACCTGATGGCCCTGTCCCGCGAGCGGATCGCGCAGGAAATGCTCAAATTGCTCGCTGTCTTCAATCCGGTGCCGACCGTCCGGCTGATGGTCGATCATGCGATATTGGCGCCGGTGCTGCCCGAAATCGATCGCGACGGTGTCGCCCGGCTGGAACGATTGGTCGCGCATGAACGCGCCTATGGGGGCGATGCGCTACGGCGTCTGGCGGCCCTGCTTCCCGCCGATCCCATGCTCGCCGAACAGGTCGGCGCCCGGCTCAAGCTGTCAAATGCGCAGCGCAAGCGCTTGGGTAGTGCGGCCGAACCGGGTCCGCCCGCCCCGGCGCGCGCCCTGGCGCAGTCAATCGGAATCGAGCAGGCGCGCGACCGGATCCTGCTCCGCAGCGCCGATCCGGACGAAGCCATGGCCGCGCTCGAAGGCTGGACCGTGCCGCGCCTGCCGATCGGCGGAGGCACGCTGGTCGAACTGGGCCTCAGCGCCGGGCCTGAGGTCGCCGCCACGCTGCAGGCGGTCGAGCGCCAATGGGTGGAAGAGGGCTTCCCCGATGCTGCGCGCGTGCGCGCGATCGCCGAGGAGAAGGTCGCTCAGGCCTTGCGCGCGCGATAGAAATCCAGCGCGGCGTCCGCATTGAGCGGGCGGGCGAAATGATAACCTTGGCCCGTGTCGCAGCCGAGATTGGCGAGCGTGCGTTCGGCCTCGGCCGATTCGATGCCTTCGGCGGTGGTCGACATGCCAAGCGTCCGCGCAAGGCTGAGAATGGCGCGGATGATCGCCACCGAATCGCTATTCTCATGCATGTCGGTGACGAAGCTGCGGTCGATCTTGAGGATGTCGATCGGCAATTTCTGGAGATAGGCGAGGCTGGAATAGCCGGTACCAAAATCGTCCATCGCGACGCGGCAGCCCAGATCGTGGAGCGCGCTCAGCACGCGATTGGCGCGTTCGGGATCGGCCACGATCGAGCTTTCGGTGAGCTCCAGCGTCATGCGCTGGCCGCCGATGCGATTGTGGTCGAGCGTCGCCTTGACCGCCTCGTGCACCGTGTCGCGCGCAAGCTGCACGGGCGAGACGTTGACGCACAGTTTGAGCGGCAATTGCCCGCCATGATCGCGATCCCAGTCGGCGAGCGTGCGCGCGGTCGCGTCGAGCGCCCAACGGCCGAGCGGAACGATCAATCCCGATTCCTCCGCCACCGAGATGAATTCGGCGGGCGAGATCTGCCCCTGATCGGGATGGTCCCAGCGCGCGAGCGCTTCGAAGCCGGAGACGGTGCCGGTCTGAAGATGGATGAGCGGCTGGAAGGCAAGGCTCAGCCGATCCTGGTCGATCGCTCGGCGGAGCTCGGTCTCCAGGCTGAAGCGGCGACGGGCATGATTGACCTCGCCCTGACGGAACATCTCGATCCGGCCCGATTGCTTGGCGCGCTTGAGTGCCACCTGGGCGTTGCGCAGCAGATCGCCCGATCCGGGAATGCGCTGATCCCATGAGGCGCCGCCAATCGAGCAATCGACGCGAATCTCCAGCTCGGACAGGCGAATCGGAGTCGACAGCGCCGATTGCAGACGCATGGCGGCATTGACCACGTCGTCCACGCCTTCAGTCTTGCGCAACAGGACGCCAAATTCATCGCCCGCCATGCGCGCGAGCATGTCACCCTGGCGCAGCGCCGAGACGAGCCGCCGCGCAACGGTGATGATCAGTTCGTCGCCCGCGAGCGCGCCGATACATTCGTTGATGCGGCTGAACCGGTTGAGATCGACCGCAAGGATGGCGAATCCGTCGTCGGGCCCGTCCGCCTCGATGGCCTCGTCGATCGCTTCGCCGAACGCGAGACGATTGGGCAGCCCCGTCAGGCTGTCGTGCAGCATCTCCGCCCGCAGCGAGCGCGCGGTCTCGACCTCGGCGGTGCGATCGACCAGGCTGACCATCGCCCGCCGCTCGTGCGGACCGTAATGCGGCAGCCGCGACAAATGCAGCCGGAAGCTGCGCCCACCGATGCCGGGTTGCTGCCATTCAACGTCATGCTTGTCCTGGTCTCCCTCCAGGAAAGCGCGAACCGCATTGATCAGGCCCTGTGCCTGCTCGACATCGGCATCCTCGCCGCCGATCCGGCGGAAGGGCTGGTTGCAGGCCGAAATCTTGGGTTGTCCGCCTTCCTGCACGATGACCGCGGCGGGAATGTGGATGGCGTCGAGATAGCGCTGGCGCGCACCGGCCCAGGTGGGATCCAGGTCGGGCAGATCGACTGACGCGAAAGCGCCCGCTTTCCCATAGGTCGCGGGACGCCTCTTGCCGCGGCTGATGCTCGCAACCTGCATTAGGAAGCGAATATCCGAAAAAACCTTAAGATTTCGTCAGCCTTGACGGAATTGGACCGCTACCGAAACGATTGTCGCGCGGGAAACCCGTCGGCGGCATCCGCCCCGCCGCTCCGCGCGCGGCACGCCAGGGGTTGAGGTCGGTTTCCGTGCGGTAACGCCCGCTTTCGCCGCCCATCGGCCAGCTCAGCCCGTCCTCGAAGCGGAAGCTGATGGCATCGGACAGGCCGCCATCGCGATAGCGCTGCAGCTGCGCCCCCTGGCCGCGCGCGAGTTCGGGCACCTCGTTCAACGGGAAGACCACGAGCTTTCGATTGTCGCCGATCGCGGCGACATAATCGTCCTCGGCCGCGATCGGACGCGCCACCCGCACGACCGCACCCGCACGCAGATTGACCACCTGCCGCCCCTTGCGGGTCTCGCCGATTGCATCCTCCATCTTCGCGACGAAGCCCTTGCCGTCGGTCGCGGCGAACAGGATGCGGTCCCCCGCGCGATAGGGGAACAGATTGGTGATGCCGGCTTCGCCTTCGAGGTCGATCATCAGGCGGACCGGTTCGCCGAAGCCGCGGCCACCGGGCAATTTGTCGGCGGCAAGCGTGTAGATGCGGCCCGTTGCCGCGACGAGCAGCAATTTGTCGGTGGTCTGGGCATGGAAGGCGAAGGCCGGGCCGTCGCCTTCCTTGAACTTGAGCGCCTCGGCCGACCCCAGGTCGATATGGCCCTTCATCGCACGCACCCAGCCGCGCTGCGACAGGATCACCGAGATCGGCTCGCGTTCGATCATCGCCTCGAGCGGGATTTCGCGCGCCGGACCCTGTTCCTCGATCAAGGTGCGGCGGCGACCGAGCTCCGTCTCCTCCGAATAACGTTCGCGCAATTTGGCGAGATCGCGCTTGAGCCGCGTGCGCTGCCGCGCCGGGCTCGCGACCAACGCCTCGAGCTCGCCCGCCTCTTTGGCAAGATCCTCGCGCTCCTTGCGAAGCTCCATCTCCTCCAGCTTGCGCAACGAGCGCAGCCGCATGTTGAGGATCGCCTCGGCCTGGCGGTCGGAAAGCTCGAATTCGGCCATCAGCACCGGCTTGGGTTCGTCCTCTTCGCGGATGATCTGGATCACGCGATCGAGGTTGAGATAGGTGATCAGATAGCCGTCGAGCAGTTCGATCCGGTCGGCGATCTTGGTGAGCCGGTGGTTCGAGCGGCGGACCAAAACCTCGAACTGATGATCGACCCAGGCGGCGAGCGCCTGCTTCAGCGACATGACGCGCGGCGTGCGCTCGCGGTCGAGCACGTTCAGATTGAGCGGCACGCGCGTCTCGAGGTCGGTCAGTCGGAACAGGCTGTCCATCAGGGTCTGCGGATCGACCGTGCGTGCGCGCGGTTCGATCACGATCCGCACCTTCTCGTCGCTCTCGTCGCGCACGTCGGCCAGGATCGGCAGCTTCTTCTCGTTGATCAACGCCGCGATCTGCTCGATCAGCTTGGCCTTGGGCACCTGGTAGGGAATTTCGCTGACCACCGCGATCCACGTGCCGCGGCCCTGATCCTCGATCGCCCATTTCGCCCGGACGCGGAAGGCACCGCGGCCCGTCGCATAGGCCTCCGCGATCGCGGTCTCGCTGTCGACGACGATGCCGCCGGTCGGAAAATCCGGCCCCTTGACGAAGCGCATCAGCTCGCGCGGATCGCCTTCGGGCTGGTCGATCAGATGGACCGCGGCGTCGATCAGCTCGGCGGCATTGTGCGACGGGATCGAGGTCGCCATGCCCACCGCGATCCCCGAGGCGCCGTTGGCGAGCAGGTTGGGGAACAGGCCGGGCATCAGCTCCGGCTCCTGCTCCTCATTATTGTAGGTCGGGCGGAAGCCGACCGCATCCTCGTCGAGGCCGGTCATCAGGTCGATCGCGACCTGGGTCAGCCGCGCCTCGGTATAGCGATAGGCGGCGGCATTATCGCCGTCGATATTGCCGAAATTGCCCTGCCCGTCGACGAGCGGATAACGCAGCGCGAAATCCTGCGCGAGGCGGACCATCGCGTCATAGACCGACTGGTCGCCATGCGGGTGATATTTGCCGATCACGTCGCCGACCACGCGCGCCGATTTCTTGTAGGCCGCGCTGGGATCCATCCTGAGCAGCCGCATCGCCCAGAGCAGGCGACGATGGACCGGCTTCAACCCGTCGCGCACGTCGGGCAGCGACCGTGCGGTGATGGTCGACAGCGCATAGACGAGATAGCGCTCGCTGAGCGCGCTGTCGAAGGGGGAGTCGAGGATCTGGTTGAACGGATCGGCGGTATCGGTGGTCATCGCCAGAGGGACTAGCCGACCAGCGCGCCCACGCAAAGCGCGGTTTGGAGGCGATCCCCAGCCATGTTAGGTCAGGGCCGAGGAGTCATGCGCGATCTTGCGGATGCTGACGCATGCAAGATTGAAGGCTCAGGCGCCGCTCGGGCTTGGTATCAGGGGACCTCGCTTATGCCGACCGACCTTTCTCCCGCACCCGTGGCGGTCCGCGATCGGATCGCGACGCTGGACCTGCTGCGCGGCGTCGCCATCTGCGGCATCCTGCTGATGAACATCCCCGACATGGGCATGCTGACCGACGATCCCGGGCCGGCCCTGCCCGCGCGCTGGAACGCCGACTGGATCAGCTGGGGCGTGCAGAAACTGCTCGCCGAGGGCACGATGCGCGGCCTGTTCGAGATGCTGTTCGGTGCGGGCATGCTGCTGGTGCTGCGCAATGCGGAAGGCACGCACGGCAAGGTTGCGCCGTTCGACGTCTGGGCGCGGCGCTGCTGGGCGCTGATGGGGCTGGGCGTGGTGCAATGGACCTTGTTCCTGTGGCCCGGCGAGATCTTGTGGGCCTATGGCGTGGCCGGCCTGTTCCTGCTCGCCTTCCGTGTGGCGCGTCCGCGCACCCTGCTGATCGCCGCAACCATCCTGCTCACCGCCTGCTCGCTCTATATGGCGGGACAATTTGCAGGGCGGGTCTCCATGCTCCAGCAAAGCATTCCCGCCGCGGCGGCAAAAGCCGCGCACAAGACGCTGACCGCGGAGCAGAAAGCGGCGCTCGACATGGTGGATCAGGCGCGCGCCGCGCTCCATCCGACGCCCAAGCAGACCGCCACGGCCTATCAGAAGCGAACCCATATCGTCTCGCTGGAAGGCTGGAGCTGGGGCATGTGGCAGGACCTCAACATGTCGCCGCAGGCCTGGGTCACCTTCTGCGAGGCGGTCGGGTTCATGCTGATCGGCATGCTCTTGTTCCGAAACGGCGTCCTGACCGGCGACGCGCCGAGCCGGACCTATCTGCGGATGATCGCGATCGGCTATGGCGGGGGCCTCACCTTGCGCGGCCTGTCGCTGCTGTACGGCGCGCGTACGGGCTATGACCTCGATATCGCACAATTGAGCATCGGCATGTCGGCGCTGCGCGCCTTGACCTACCAGCCCGCTCGCTTGCTGATGACGCTCGGCCATGTTGGCCTGATCGTCAGCCTGTTCCGCGCCGGTGTGCTCGGCAAGGCCTGGCCCGCCCGCGCGATGGGGCGAATGGCGCTGACAGTCTACAGCCTGCAGTCGATCCTCACCTCGATCCTCTTCTATGGTTTCGGCCTGGTTGGCCAGTTCGGCTTCGCGGCGCTGATGGCGATCAGCGTCGGCATCTGGATCGTGACCAGCCTGTTCTGTATGGCCTGGCTCACGCGGTTCGACATGGGGCCGGCGGAATGGGTCTTGCGCAGCATCGCTTACGCGCGGCTCCGCCCGATCCGGCGCGCCGATCCGAATCTGCCGCTATCCCCCGTGCCTGCCGAATAAGCCGCGTCGAGCGTGGTCAGCCCGGCTGGGCGTGCTCGACCTCGGCCAGCAGCCATTCGCGGAAGCGTTTGATCTTGGCGACGGATCGGCGCTCTTCGGGATAGACCAGCCAATAGCCATAGCCGCGGGTCGACAATTGGTCGGACAGGCGGACCAGTCGCCCTTCCGCCAGATCGTTGCGCCACAGGAAGGGCGTGAGCATGGCGATCCCCTGCCCCGCCATCGCCGCATGGCCTTCATGCGCCTGGACGTCGAGGCGCACGCCGGGGCGGATCTCATTCTCGTCCACCTCCACGCCTGCTTCGCGCAGCCAATGCGACCACCAGACGTCGTTCGGGCTGATCATCGGCAGTTTCAGGATATCGCAGGGTTCGATCCGGCCGCCGTGGCGCCGCAGGAAATCGGGGCTGCACATCGGCGTGAAATAGACCTGGAACAGCAGGTGCCGTTCGAGCCCGGGCCAGGGGCCGCGGCCGGCGCGGATCGCGACATCGACCTCGTCCTTGGCAAAATCGGTGATGTCGTCGGTCGCGACCAGCCGCACCGCCATGCCCGGATTCTGCATCTGGAAGCCGCCGATCTTCCAGGCGAGCCAGGTATTGGCGAAAGTCTGGGTGGTCGAAACGGTCATGGTCGACTCATTCTCGCTGCGCAGCCGCGCGAAGGCGGCATCGAGCGCGTCGAAGCCGCGCGCGACCTGGGGCGCGGCGCGCTCGCCGGCGGGCGTGAGCTGGACGCCGCGGCCATCGCGGCGGAACAGGGCCACGCCAAGCTTCTCTTCCAATAACTTGACCTGATAGCTTACCGCGGCCTGGGTCATCCCGAGCTCCGCAGCAGCAGCGGTGAAATTCAGGTGCCGGGCCGCAGCCTCGAACACGCGGACGGCGGACAGGGGCGGCAGACGGCGCATCGCCGACCAATAAGCTCCACTTATGAGTTGAAGGCAAGCTTCGATTGGCCCTGGCGCCGCTTCTGCGCCAGATGGAGCCGGCAGCCGCAAGCCATTTCCGGCTACGAAAGGAGGCCCGCAATGTCGCAGAAATCGTCCCAGCGCCCGGTTCGGGGCTTCGTCGCCCGCCTGGCCGAAGCGCTCGCCGCGACCGATCGCTTCGTCACCTGGTGGGGCGCGCATCGCGCCTGGCCCGCTACCGAATCCCCCCGGGTCGGCCGCTGCCGCTGATACCGAGCGGCGCCTGAGCCTTCCAGTCTTGCATGCTTCAGCATCTGCAAGATTGCGTATGAGCCCCGTGTCCTGCCGAAATAGAGAAGCCTGACCGCGACGCGCATCCCTTCGCGTTGCGGTAGGCGGTGAGCTGGGCTATATCCGCCTCACCCGCCCCGCCGCGCCGAATCCCGGTCGCGTCCGGGGCGCTTCTCTTTTTTGGTCCTTGGGAGACTGCTTTGTCCCGCCGCCGCCAGATTTACGAAGGCAAGGCCAAGATCCTCTACGAGGGTCCTGAGCCCGGCACGCTCATTCAATATTTCAAGGACGACGCGACCGCGTTCAACGCCCAGAAGAAGGGCACGATCAGCGGCAAGGGCGTGCTCAACAATCGCATTTCCGAGCATGTCTTCACGCTTCTCGCCAATATCGGCGTGCCGACCCATTTCATCCGCCGGCTCAACATGCGCGAGCAGTTGATCCGCCAGGTCGAGATCGTCCCGATCGAGGTGGTGGTGCGAAACGTCGCTGCCGGCAGCCTGGCCAAGAGGCTGGGAATCGAGGAAGGCACGCAGCTGCCGCGCACGATCATCGAATATTATTTCAAGGACGACGCGCTCGGCGATCCGCTCGTGTCGGAAGAGCATATCGCCTGCTTCGGCTGGGCCAGCCAGGAGGAGATGCACGACATCGCCGACATGGCGATCCGCGTGAACGACTTCATGACGGGCCTGTTCGCAGGCGTCGGCATCCGGCTGGTCGACTTCAAGCTGGAGTTCGGCCGCGTGTGGGACAATGACTATTCGCGCATCATCCTGGCCGACGAGATCAGCCCCGACGGCTGCCGCCTGTGGGACATGAGCTCGGGCGAAAAGCTCGACAAGGATCGCTTCCGCCAGGATTTGGGCGGCGAGGCCGAGGCCTATCAGGAGATTGCGCGCCGGCTGGGGCTATTGCCCGAGGGCGACACGATCGTGCTCGACATGGCCGAGCATCGCAAGAATCGGGGAAAGTAAGGCCGGATCGGGAGTTATAGCGATATGGTCAGGCCCCTTGCCGTCGCTCTTCTGCTCACCGGCCTTGCCCTCCCCGCGGCCGCAACGCGGCCGAGGACAGCCGCGACCGCATCGGCCCAGTTCGACTGCGATGCGCTCGAGATCGAGCAGCCGCTCGACCGCGCAACCTTGCATGATCTGGAACCCGCCCATTCGCTCGACGAAGCGGCGGCGGTGCTGACCCGCCATAATGTCAAATTCGCCCGGGGGCCGCGCGTGCTCACGCTGACGAAGGCGCCGGCCAAACTGGTGCGCGAGATCACCGTCATGAAACAGGGCGAGCCGATCATCCTGCCCAATGGCGAGGGCAGCGCGATCTGCGTGCTCAAGCCCTCGGCGGATTCGATCTAAGGCGGCGCTCGGCGAGCCCTCATGCACGGGCCTGGATCGCCACGCCGCTCCGCGGCTCGCGATGACGTATTTTAATCTACACCGTCATTGCGAGCGAAGCGCGGCAATCCAGCATTCCGCAAAGGATAACCTCTAACTCCCCTGCCCGGCCTTCTGCCGGGCGATCCAGGCGTCGATCTTCTTCTCCAGCACGGTCATTGGCAGCGCGCCCGTGTTCAGCACCTGCGCGTGGAACGCCTTGGGGTCGAATTTTGGGCCCAGCGCCTGCATCGCGCGGATCTTGGTGTTCTGGATCGTGATCTGCCCGATCTTGTAGGCCAGCGCCTGGCCGGGAATGGCGATATAGCGTTCCACCTCGGCGGTCGCGTCGGTCACGCTCTCGGGCGAATTGTCGAGCATATACTGGATCGCCTTCTGCCGGCTCCAGCCATAAGCATGGATGCCGCTGTCGACGACCAGGCGCATCGCGCGCAGCATCTCGTCATTCAGCCCACCGATCCGCTGCCAGGGGTCGGTCTCCATGCCCAATGGCCGCCACAGGCTCTCGGCATAAAGCGCCCAGCCCTCCTGGAAGGCGGTGTTGCCGCCATAGCGCATGAAATTGGGCAGCCGCGCATTCTCCTGCGCGAGGCTGATCTGGAAATGATGGCCAGGTTCGCCTTCGTGCAGGAAGAGCGTCTCCATCTCCCAGGTGAGCCGTGACGGCAGGTCATAGCTGTTATAATAGAAGACGCCGGGGCGTGAGCCGTCGGCCGTACCGGGATTGTAGGATCCGCCGGCCGCGGTCTTCTCCTGATAAGCGGGCACGGGGCGGATCTCGAGCGGCGTCCTGGGGATGGTCGAGAATTGCTCCGGGATGCGCTGCTCGACCTTCGACTTGATCGCCAGATAGCCGTCGCGCAGCGCGATCGCGCTTTTCGGCTGGAAGCGCGGACTCGAGCGCAGATAGGTGAAGAACTCCTTGGCGCTGCCCTGGAAGCCCACAATCTTCTGCTGGTCCGCCAACTCGCGCCGGATGCGCGCAACCTCGTCCAGCCCGAGCTGATGGACATCCTCCGCTGTCAGCGGCAAGGTCGTATTGGATTCAATCAGATATTGATAAATCTTTGCACCGCCTTTCATCTTGGAAAGGCCGATGGTCGGGCGCGCGACGGGCAGATATTCGCTCTTCAGGAAGTTGACGAGGCGCGTCTCGGCCGGGATCAGAACAGTCTTGATCTGCGCTGCGTAAGCGGCACGCAGGCGCTTCTGCTGCGCGGCGGGAATAGCCGCGGGGAACTGACGGACCGGCCCATAGAAGGTCGAATTTTCGACCCCTTGCGCGATCTGGGTGTTCAGCTGGTCGATGACATTGTGGATCGTAAGCTTGGGCTGGACGATGCCGAGCTGCATTCCCTGGCGGAAGCGCACGATGCTCTCGTCCAGCAGGGCCGCATATTGGGCGTTGCGCTTCAGGTTGTTGTCATAGTCCGCGACCGTATTGAACGGCGCGGCGCCCTTGCCCGAGGCGATATCCGGATACCAGAGATGGATGCCGAAGAAATGATCGATCGGCCGTACCTGCATCGCCAGCAGCAAGGGCCTGTCGGTCAGCAGCCGCAGACTTTCGCGCGTCTGCCATTCGAACGTGTCGTAGGCGATCTGGTCGGTCTCATCGAGCCTGGACCGGTCGATCGCGCGCAAGGCGACGAGGTCGCTCGCCGCGGCGGCGCGTTCGGCATCGTAATGCGCGTCGCTGAACGGATCGCCGATGCGGTCGGCATAGCGCAGGTCGCCGCGGCTCAGCGCCTCGATCGGATTGCGGCGAAGCTCGGCCTCGTCGCTCGCGGCGAACAGGGCGAACAAGCGTGCATGCTCTTCGGGCGAGGGTTGCGGCTGGGCGAGCGCGGCCATGGGGAGGAGCAAGGCAGCCGCCAAAGCCAACCGAACGTGGCGCATCGATCCTCCGGCCGCAAAATCACCCCGTCACGCCGGACTTGTTCCGCCATCCACAGGGCCGCGAAGGATTCCCTTGCCTCTTGGTGGACCCCGGGACAAGCCCGGGGTGACGAAGTTGGTCGTCAGCTGTTCACCGACAGGACCAGCTTCGGATCAGGGATATCGTCGGCCTCATGCCCCTCGATCGGCAATACGGCGGTGCCGATCGCGAAGAATTCGATGACATGGCTCGACCAATTGTGGCTGCCCTCGTGCAGGTCGGCACCGACGACGCCTTCGGCCCCGGCCTTGCTCGCCTCGACCTGCATCCGCTCCATCGCGATCTCGCGCGCTTCGTAGAGCGCGAGGCTGAAATTGCTGAGCTCGACATTCTGGCCGACCGAGCCGAGCGTCGCGAACGGGCCGCGCCGCGCGACATGATAGACGCAGCTGCCCATCACCATTTCGAGCGGGCGGTAGCCGGCCGACAGCAGGGTCCAGAAATCCTGCCCCGACAAAGCCGAGGTGAAGGGCTGGCCGTTCGGCCCCTTGAACCCCTGATGGCCCTTGGCATGGGTGATGCCGGTCCCGATCGCGACGAATTCGAGGACCTTGCTGTCCCATTCGAGCCGTTTGACGGTCAAGCGCACGCCGACGATGCCGTCGGCGCCCATATTCTGCGCCTCCAGCCGCATCCGCTCCATCGCCAGCGCGCGCGCCTCGTACATGGCGAGGCTCAGTTGCTCGAGCTCGACGTTCGAGCCCCAGCCCGCGAACTGGAAGCCGAGGTGATAGATGCATGATCCGACGCACAGGCCGATCGGCTCGAACCCCGCCTTGCGCACCAGCAGGAATTCGTTGACCGAGAAATCGGACGTGAAGATGCCGCCGGGATGGCCTTGGCTGCGCAGGCCCTTGAGCCGCTCCAGCGCATGTTGCGGAATATGCTGCTCGGCCATCAGATCGCCCCTTCCCCTTCCCCAAGTTCGCCCGAATAGACGTTATGCCGGTGCCCGCGCGCGGCGCTGAGCGTCGCATCGTCGCGCATGTCGATCACGGGCTCGATGCCATGCGGCACATCGGCACCGAACGGCGTGTCGACCACCGTGCCGATCACGATATGCCGCCCGAGATAAGCGGGCGGCTGCTTGTCGCGTTCGCGCTTGATGATCTGACCGAAATGGGTGTGGGCCAGCACGCCGTTGCCCATGGTCGCGGCATGCCTGCGCAGATCGGCATGCGCGTCGCGGCGAATGCTTTCCCAGAAGGTGCCGAGCTCGGTCAGCGGCTGGTTGCCGGCGAAAACCCCCGTTTGCCACTGCGTCGTCTGCCCGGCCCAATTGTTCCCCCAATTGTTGCCGTAGCCGCCGAGCCATTCGTAGCGCGCGCCGACCGCGATTCCGGTCGGCACGATCCCCATTTCGAGCAACTGCACGAACTCGAGCGCGGGCACGGTCGCGATCACGGGATCGGTGCTGGGCGGCAGCGCCTCGACCCGGATCGCGGTGCCGAGCAAGGTGAAATCCATACTGCTGCCGATCTGATGGCGGATGGTGCGCATCTGCACGTCGACCACGGCGTTGGCGCCCGCGGCATAGGCCTCCTGCCGGATCCGATCGAGCGCATAGGCCCAGCCCTCGGCATGGCCCTCGGTCCAGCTCCAGCCGAAATTATACCAGCAGGTGCCGGCCACGGTCGCGATCGGCCGACAGCCATGGCTGCGGATGGTGAGCAATTCGGCGGGCGTCATCGTCGCCACCCAGGGCGTGCGCCCGGCGCGGGCATCAGCCAGACGCTCGAGCACCGGGTCGGGCAGCCGCCCCTGTTGGAGCGCGGCTTCCCAATCGCGGTCGCGCGCCTGGGCCTCGGCGCTCTGGCTGGGGGCGTTCCGGCTCGACCAAGGCATGCGCGAATCCCCCTTTTCAGGGATGTTAGCGCTGAGCTTTGGCCGCCGCCAGTTCGCCGATCATCTCGTGCAGCGCGCCCAGGCAATCCTCGCCCATCCGCATCGATCGTTCGGGCGACCAGCCGAACTCGGGATCGGGCAGGCTCTCATTGTCCTTGAATGGCATTTCCAGCGTCATCGCGACCGCACCATAGCGGTTGGCGAGCTGGTTGGTGGACATGGTGAGATTGGCCGCGCCCGGCCCCGCCACCGCATAGCCATGCTCGACCTGGAAATCGGGCGAACGGCGCGCAAGCGTTTGGCGATACAGCGCGAACAATTTCCCCTGGCGCTCGGTCCAGTTGGGAATACCCTCGAAGCCGGCGAGGAAGACGTAGGGGATAGCTTCGTCGCCATGCACGTCCATCGCGAAATCGACCCCGGTCTGGTCCATGCGATTGCGTACGCACAGGACTTCGGGGCTGCGCTCGGCCGAAGGCTCATGCCATTCACGGTTGAGATTCACCCCGACCGCATTGGTGCGCAGATGGCCGCGCCGCGACCCGTCCGGATTCATGTTGGGGACGATGTGGAAGGTCGCTTCGCGCCGCAGCACACGCGCCACCGGATCGGATGCGTCGGTCAGGCGGCCGAGCGCGCCTTCCATCCACCATTCGGCCATGCTCTCGCCCGGATGCTGGCGCGCATAGAGCCAGACCTGGAGCTTGCCTTCGCCGATATGGAAGCAATCCATCTCCTGCCCGTCGAGCGAGCGCCCAAGCGATTCGTAGGTCACGCCCGGCATTCCCGCGACGGTGGCGACCAGATCGTGATGCCGCTCCATCGAATAAGGCGCGAAATAAGCGAACCACAGATTGTCGCTTTCGGCAGTGTGCCGGATCGTCAGCACCTTATTGTCGTAGCCGGTCTCGGCGAGGCGCCAATTTTCGCGGTCGCCGGACACGCGCGCTTTGTAGCCGGGCCAGCCGAGCGGATAGGCCGAACCGGTCACGTTGACGATGCGCAGCTCCACCGTGCGCCCCTTCGCGCCGAGCAGGCGGAAGTGGAACCATTGGTAGAAATCCGATTGATGATCCTTGACGATCTCCAGGTCGAAGCGGTCACCGTCCTGGCCAATCACGCGGATGTTGCCGCTGTCGAAGGCGGCCGAAATATGAACAGTCATTTCACTGTGATAGTGCGGCCGGACACACCGGGGAAGTCCCGGAACAACGCGGACGCGAGCCGCTCCACCGCCGCATTGGGCTGCGATTCGGGGGTACCGAAGCGCGCGCTGGTTTCGGCGCGGCCTTCCCAGATGGTGGTACCGTCCGACCGGCGCTTGATCTGCACGAGCAAGCGGGTGGCGACATATTGAGTCGGCTTGCCGGCGATAGTGGTGCCGACGCTGCCGCCGGCGCCGCCATGCCAGCCGAAGCTGCCGCCGCCGATCCCGATCGAGAAGGATGAGCGCGGCGGCCCGTCGAAGAAGGCGCGGTCGACCTGGACCGAGGCGACCTGTTCGGACCGGGCGAGGCCCGGCGCTTCGGTGAAGCCGAGCCGGGCGAGTTGCGCGCCGACGATATTGGCATAGGACTGGAATTCGACGCTGCCGCGATCGGCGGGCATGATCGGTTCAACGCTGATCTGCCCCGGCGCGATCGGCTGGCCCAGGTGAAAGCGCGTGACCTGGGTGGTCGGCCCGGTGGCGCAGCCCGCCAGGGCCAGGGTCGTCAGCATCGCGAAGGCCAGTTTGCGCATCGTCCCCGTCTCCATTCGTCCGCAGTTGAGAACGCTAGAGCAACGAATTCGCTGCACCGGCGCTGAACGGCGCGCCAAACGGCACCTGAGCGGGTTGACTTCGGCGGCCTGTGCCCATAGGGAGCCCCAACTTTTTCGCAGCTCTTGGACAGATAGGCAGGGTTATCCCCGTGAAGATCCGTAATTCGTTGAAGTCGCTCAAGGACCGTCATCGGGACAATCGCGTGATCCGCCGTCGCGGCCGCACCTATGTCATCAACAAGACGAACCGCCGCTTCAAGGCCCGCCAGGGCTAAGCCCTTTCCCTGAGCGGGGAAGATGAGACGGCCGCGCGAGAGCGCGGCCGTTTTCGTTTGTCTTGCCGCTGCGCGGTCGGCGCGCGAGAGCGCCGCCGTTTTCGTTTGTGTTACGCCGTTCCGGAGCCTTTGAGGAACCGTCATGCCAGCGAAAGCTGGCATCCATCTCCTGACCGTCGAACGGGCGAGACGCGCCGGAGATGGACCCCAGCTTGCGCTGGGGTGACGAGTAGCATTTTCATTTGCCTTGCCGCACCGCCCTGCCCCACGCTTCGCGCAAAGGAGATTCCGCCGATGCGCTTTGCCTGGCTGTGCGCCGCCTTGCTGTCCACCTCCGCTCATGCCGCGCCGCTGTCCCGCGCGCAGATCGCGACGATCGATGCCGCCGCCGAGAAGGCGCTCGCCACGACCGGCGTGCCCGCGGCCTCGATTGCGGTCGTGCAGGATGGCCAGATCGTCTATGCCCATGCTTATGGCCAGCAGCGCGCGGGCGTACCGGCGCGACCCGAGGCGCGCTACAAGATCGCCTCCATCTCCAAGCAATTCACCGCCGCGGCTTTGTTGTTGCTCGCCGAGGACGGCAAATTGTCGCTCGACGATCCCGTTTCCAAATATCTGCCCGATTTGACCCGCGCCAATGAGGTGAAGCTTCGCCAATTGCTGTCGCACACGTCGGGCTATCGCGATTTCTGGCCGCAGGATTTCGCCTTCGTGGACATGGAGCAGCCGACCACGCCCGGCCATATTCTCGACAAATGGGCCAAGGTGCCGCTCGATTTCGATCCAGGCGCACGCTGGCAATATTCAAATACGGGCTATGCCATCGCCGGCCAGATCATCGAGAAGGTGGCGGGCATGCCGCTGCTCGATTTCCTCAACGCCCGGGTGTTCGACCGGCTGGGCATGCATCCGGTCGATCTGGACACGGGGCTGACCGATGCCGATCCGCTCGGCTATCATCGCTATGCGCTGGGGCCGGTCCGGGTCGAGCGGCAGCCGGGCGCGGGCTGGCTCTATGCCGCGGGCGAGTTGGCGATGAGCGCGTCGGACCTGGCGCGCTGGGACGTCTCGGTCATCGACCAGAGCGTGATGAAGCCCGCGAGCTATAGGGATCAGCAGACTGAGGTGCTACTGACCAATGGCGCGGGCACCGATTATGGTTTGGGCGTCGAGGTCGACGTCAAGAAGGGCCATCGCCGCATCAGCCATGGCGGCGAGGCGGTCGGCTATCTGTCCGAGAACCGCATCTATCCCGACGATCGCGCCGCAATCGTGGTGCTCGACAATGCCGATTTCGGCAATGCCCAGACCAGCATCGCCGACGCGATCGAGAATGTGATCTTCGCCGATGCGGGCGATGTCGGCCGGGCGCGCGCGGTGTTCGAAGGGCTGCGCCAGGGCCGGATCGATCGCAACGCCTTCACCGCCAACGGCAATTATTATTTCACGCCCCAGGCGATCGCCGATTACAAGGCCAGCCTCGCGCCCTTGGGCGAGCCCAAGAGCTTCACGCGCGAGCGATCCTCCCTACGCGGCGGCTTCACCGCGGAGGTCTACAGCCTCGATTATGGGTCGAAGAAGCTAACCTTGATCCTGCGGGCCGAGCCGGGGCCGAACGGCCGGATCGAGCAGTTCACGCTCTATCCGGCGGATTGAGTATTCCGTCATGCCGGCGGAAGCCGGCATCGCTGCGGGCGCAGGTTCAACTTCTTGAGGTCAATACATCAGGAGGCGTGAGCCGAACCTCCTGCGGCCCCGGCCTGCGGGTTCCCAGCAAAGTAATACTTTGCTGGGGTCCGCGCCGGGGCGACGCCTGCGCTAATCCGAATAACCCTCCAGCTCCTTGCCGGTCAGGCGCTGGACGTGGAGCATGTTGGTCGAGCCCGGCGTGCCGAACGGAACGCCGGCCATGATGATGATCTTGTCGCCCGAACTGGCGAGACCCTGCCGCAGCGCCATGCGCTTGGACTTGCCGACCATCTCCTCGAAATTGGAGACGTCCTTGGTGTACACCGCATGCGCCCCCCACAACAGGCCGAGCCGGCGCGCGGTCGCCTGATTGGGGGTCAGCACCAGCAGAGGCACGGAGGGCCGGTCGCGCGACATGCGCCGTGCCGAGGCGCCAGAATTGGTGAAGCAGATGATCGCCGAGGCGGAGATGGTCTCGGCAATCTCCTTGGCCGCTTCGGACAAGGCATCGGCGGTGGTGGGATCGGGCAAAGTCTCGGTGAAATGGAGGCGGCGCTTGTAGCCGGGGTCGTTCTCGACCGAGATGGCGATGCGGTCCATCATCGACACGGCCTCCTCGGGCCAGGCGCCCGCGGCGCTCTCGGCCGACAGCATGACCGCGTCGGCACCGTCATAGATGGCGTTGGCGACGTCCGACACTTCGGCGCGCGTCGGGGTCGGCGCGACGATCATCGATTCGAGCATCTGCGTCGCGACCACGACCGGACGGCCCATGCGGCGCGCGGTTTCGACGATGCGCTTCTGGACGAGCGGCACCTGCTGCGGCGGCAATTCGACGCCCAGGTCGCCGCGCGCGACCATCACCGCGTCGGCCAGTTCGAGGATCTCCTCCAGCCGCTCGACCGCGGCCGGCTTCTCGATCTTGGCGAGCACCGCCGCCTTGCCGCCGATCAGGCGGCGCGCTTCGGCCACGTCCTCGGGCCGCTGGACGAAGGAGAGCGCGATCCAGTCGGCGCCCTGCTCGACCGCGAAGGCCAGGTCGGCGCGGTCCTTCTCGGTCAAAGCGGCCATCGGCACGACCACGTCGGGAACGTTCAGCCCCTTGCTGTTGGACAAAGGCCCGCCGACTTCGACGATCGTCTCGATCCGGTCCGGCGCGATGCCGGACACGCGCAGCACCAATTTGCCGTCATCGAGCAACAGGCGCGCGCCAACTTCGAGCGCGGCGAAGATTTCCTTGTGCGGCAGCTGGACGCGGTTGGCATCGCCCGGCGTCGCGTCCCGGTCGAGAATGAAGGTCTGGCCGGTTTCCAGAACCACCTTGCCCTCGGCGAACTTGCCGACGCGCAGCTTGGGGCCCTGCAGGTCGAACAGGATCGTGCTCGGCCGGCCGAGCTCCTGCTCCAGCGCGCGGATCGCCTTGACCAACGGCTCCTTGTCGGCATGCGCGCCGTGGCTCATGTTGATCCGGAACGCGTCGGCGCCCGCCATGAACAGCTTGCGGATCATCTCCGGCGAGCTGGAGGCCGGGCCCAGTGTCGCAAGGACACGGACCTTACGGCTACGCGGCGCAAACTGGGTCGACAAGGGCACCTCTTGGCTTAGGACTGACTCGGCCGCGTCCTACGCGTGGCCCGGAGGCAAAGTCGAGCCCAGATAGGCGGTGCCCTCGCTTTTTACGCCTTGAGGCGCATATCCAGATAATCGTCCACCGACTTCATCAGCTGAGGCATCTCATGCTCGAAGAAGTGGTTGGCACCGGGAATGGTGTCGTGGTGGATGGTGATGTGGCGCTGGGTGCGCAGCTTGTCGACCAGCTTCTGGGTCGCGCCCGGGGTCGCCACCTCGTCATTCTCGCCCTGGATGATGATGCCCGATGAGGGGCACGGCGCCAGGAACGTGAAATCGTAAAGATTGGCGGGCGGCGCGATCGAGATGAAGCCCTTGATCTCCGGCCGGCGCATCAGCAGCTGCATGCCGATCCAGGCGCCGAAGCTGACGCCGGCGATCCAGGTGGTCTGCGCCTCGGGGTGGATCGACTGGACCCAGTCGAGCGCGCTCGCCGCGTCGGACAATTCGCCGATGCCGTTGTCGAAGATGCCCTGGCTCTTGCCGACGCCGCGGAAATTGAAGCGCAAAGTCGCGAATCCGCGCCGGACAAAGGTCTGGTAGAGCGCCTGCACGATGCGGTTATTCATCGTGCCCCCGGCCTGCGGGTGCGGATGGAGGATCATCGCGACGGGCGCACGCGGACGCGGCGGCGGGCTGAAACGACCTTCGAGGCGGCCTTCAGGGCCGGGAAAAATGACGTCGGGCATCGGTCTCGCTTGGCTTGATCGGCGCACTGGGCGTGCGCAAGTGGGGCGCCTATATAGAAAAGCACCCGACAGGTGCAATCTTGGAGAAGTCCCGCCGGTGCCGGACCGTGTCTATCTCGACCATGCCGCCACTACGCCGATGCTGCCGCAGGCGCGTGCGGCGATGGCGGCGGCGTTCGATCGCTGGGCCAACCCCTCCTCGCCCCATGCCGAGGGCCGCGCCGCCAGGGCTGCGCTGGAGGATGCGCGCACCCGCATCAAGACGGCATTGGGCTGGGATCATGAGCTGATCTTCGCCAGCGGCGCGAGCGAGGCGGCGGCACTGGCGCTCGCACGCGCCACCCTGCCCCACCGCGCCGTGTCGGCGGTCGAGCATGATTGCCTGCACCGGGCCCGCGCGGACGCTGAGATCATCGCGGTGGACGCGAACGGGGCGGCCAACCTCGACGCCATCCCCGAACAGGCATTGGTTGCGATCCAGACGGTGAACAGCGAGACGGGGGTGATCCAGCCCGCCGAAGCGACCGCCGCCGCGATCCGCGAACGCGGTGGTCTATGGCTGGCCGATGCCGCGCAATCGGCGGGCAAACTCCCCCTTCCGGATGCCGATATGATCATCGTGTCGGCGCATAAGCTCGGCGGGCCGCCGGGGATCGGCGCTTTGTTGATCAGGGACTTGAGCGCGCTTGCTCCCACGGGAGGGCAGGAAAAGGGCTATCGCGGCGGGACCGAGAATCTGCCGGCCGCGATCGGCTTCGCGACCGCGCTGGAGGCGCGCGGGTCGCGCGCGCACCTGCCCGTGCTGCGCCAGCTGCTCGACGAGACCATTTGCGCTGCGGGCGGCGAAATCGTGGCGGAGCAGAGCCCGCGCCTGCCCGAAATCGCCTCCTACCGTCTCCCGGGAGTGGCTGCCGCCGCGCAGCTGATCGAGCTCGACCTGGGCGGCGTCGCCGTCTCGGCGGGAAGCGCCTGTTCGTCGGGCACGCTCAAGCCCAGCCGCGTGCTGGAGGCGATGGGCTGGCCCGAGACGGCGGCACGCGAGGTGATCCGCGTCAGCCTCGCCCCGCAGACCACCCAGGCCGAGATCGAGCTTTTCCTTCAGCTGTGGACGACACTCGCGGGCCGGCGGCGCGCGGCATGATCTATCTCGATTATCAGGCGACCACTCCCTTGGCACCCGAAGTGCGCGCGGCGATGCTCCCCTGGCTCGACCGGTTCGGCAATCCGCACTCCCCCCATCGGCTGGGGCGCGAGGCGGCGGCGGCGATCGACATCGCCACCGCGGGTGTCGCCGCCGCACTTGGCGATGCGGCCGGGCGTGGGCGGCTGGTCTTCACCTCGGGCGCGACCGAGGCGGCCAATTGGGCGCTGCAAGGCGCGCTGCGGCAGGGCCTGCGACGCAAGATCGTGACGATCGCGACCGAACATGCCTGCGTGCTCGATACCGCTGCCTGGCTGGGCGAACAGGGTGCGGAGATCGTGGCCCTGCCCGTCGGCGCCGACGGTCTGGTCGATCTCGATGCCGCGACCGCCGCGATCGACGAACGGACGGCTCTCGTCGCGGCGATGCTGGTGAATAATGAGATCGGCGTGATCCAGCCGATCGAAACGCTTGCAGCCCTGGCGCACGAGGCCGGCGCGCTCTTCTTCTGTGACGCGGTGCAAGGGTTCGGACGGGTCGACCTGCCGCTCGACGCCTGCGACCTGGTCGCGATCTCCGCGCACAAGATCCACGGCCCCAAGGGGATCGGCGCCCTCTGGCTGCGGCCCGGTCTCGACTGGCCCGCCTTCATCCATGGCGGCGGCCAGCAACAGGGCCTCCGATCGGGCACGCTGAGCCCGATGCTGTGCGCGGGTTTCGGCACGGCAGCACGGATCGCGGAGCAATGCCACACCCGAGATCTGATCCACGTCAATGGTTTGGCGCTGTTTCTTGAGCATATGTTCAAGGATTGGACGATCAACGGCGATCGCGAGGCGCGCTATCGCGGCAACCTCAATCTGCGGCGCGACGGCGTGGATGCCGGCCGGCTCATCTCCGAGGTACGGGAGGTCGCCTTCTCCGCCGGGTCGGCCTGCGCGAGCGGATCGGGGCGGCCGAGCCACGTGCTTCGCGCGATCGGCCTGACCGAAATGCAGGCGCGAACCTCGATCCGGCTTGGCTTTGGCCGCTATACGACGCAGGAGGAGGTCGAACAGGCGGCGCGGCTGATCGACCAGGCCGCCGCCCGGCAGTTGGAGTGGGCATGAAGGTCAGGTTCGTTTCCGCCGACGGCGACCATGTCAGCGAAGTCGAGGGCAAAGGGGGCGACCGGCTGCTCGACCTGGCCCAGGCCAATGGCCAGCCGCTGGAGGGCACCTGCGAGGGCCAGATGGCCTGTTCGACCTGCCATGTGATCGTGGCGGCGGATGATTTCGACAAATTGCCGCACGCCAGCGCCGACGAGGACGACCTGCTCGACCTCGCCGCGTCGGTGACACGCACCAGCCGCCTGTCATGCCAGATCTGGCTGGAGGAAAGCTGGGGCAGCCTGACCGTGCGGATGCCGGCGGAATCGCGGGATATGCAGGGACGCTAGGCTCGCGCGCGAAGGCGCTTAAATATACCAGAGCGCGAGCAGACTCACCACGAGCACCGTCACCGCGGCGCCGATCAGCATGCGCTCGAGCGCTTCACCCATCTTGTCAAAATGGATCGCTTGCCGACCCGTTCCCGCCGCTGGTCGGACGGGTGGCTCGCTCCGGCGATTCGTGCAGCAGACCAGCAGTCGCGCGCGAACGTACCGCCTGACCCTTCCGGCTTCATCTGCTATGACCGGCATCGCAAGCCGGGATTGGACGAGCCTGATGGTGTTCACCAAGCGCCTTCGCGAGCGCGTGATGCGCGGCGAGATCCGCTGCAGCGTGCGCATCTGGCAGAGCCAGCGCGTGAAGGTGGGTGGCCGCTATGCTGTGGGCCCGGGCGCGATCGAGGTGACTGCCGTGCGCGAGATCAGCTTCGACGCGATCACACCTGAACTGGCGCGCCGATCAGGGTTCGAAGGCGTGGTCGACCTGCTCAAGGTGGCGAAGCACGGGTCGGGCGAACGGGTTTATCTGGTCGAGTTCGAATATCGGGGATGAGCCGTCCAGGATCGGCACTTTGTTACCGGCGCCGCGCGACGGAGACCCTGTCGAGGAAGTCGGTGATCGCCGCCTCCGGGACGAGCAGAATCTTGGCGGTCCTGCCGTCCTTCTGCAGGTAGATACGCAAGGGCGATCCTTCACCCACGGACTCCGCCAATTGCTCGGCGCTGATATCGAACGCGACCAGCGCATGTTCGGGGCAGCCGGCGTCCGGGCAATCGAACAGTCGCTCGTGGCCATGTTGCAGCTCGCGGTCGACGGGGCCGGCGTCGGTCATGAACCGCGCACCGTCATAATCAAGCGGCGCGTCGGCGGCGGACGCCGTGATCACGAGGCGGACATCCTCGTCGCCGGTCTTCTGGTCGATGCGGGCCCGCAATTCGGTGAAGCTGGATTGGTCCTCGGTGACATCGACCACCACCCGTCGCGTGGTCGAGGCGGATTTGGCGTCCGTGATGGCTACCAGGGCCGCGGCAAATGCGGCGATGTGAACGAAATGCCGCATGACCAACCTCCGCTAGCCCGGGCTCGTCCCGGGCCCACCCAATATGCGGGATTCCTTTGCGGCGCTGTGGATGCCGGGACAAGCCCGGCATGACGAGGAAGCGTCGGGGACTGCAATTCGTCGAGGAGGGCCGTAGGTTGGCAGGCATGAACAAGCGGACGGAGGAAGCGATGCGTCGTCAGGCTCTCAAGACCCTTTCGGCCATAGCATTGGTTACCCTCCTCGTATCGCCAGCACCCGCTCAGAACGGCAGTTTGCGCGAGCGACTGCGCGAACGGTTCGCGTCGCGCATGGCCGAACCGGCCGCACCCGGCGCGACCGAACATGCTTACGGGCCTCGCCCATTGCAGAAGCTCGATTTGTGGCGCGCACAGGCTAGCCGCCCCGCCCCACTCGTGATCTTCGTCCATGGCGGCGGCTGGAAGCGTGGCGACAAGAACAATGCGACCGGCGCGGCCAAGGTCACGCATCTGCTTAGCCGCGGCTATGCGGTTGCCTCGATCGACTATGACCTGGTGCCTGGTGCGACCGTCGAGCAGCAGGCGGCGGACGTCGCGCTGGCGGTCGCGTGGCTGCGCAATCACGCGGCGGAGAATGGCATCGACCCCAAAAGAATCGTGCTGATGGGGCATAGCGCCGGGGCGCATCTGGTCGCATTGGTCGGCACGGAGCCAACTTACCTGGCGGCGGCGGGACTGGGCCTCGCGGCGCTGAGCGGCGTCGTGGCGATCGACGGCGCCTGCTACGACGTGCCCGCGCAGATCGCGACCGGCGGCAACTTCATGCACGATACTTACGTGCAGGCGTTCGGCAGCGACCCGGCACGCCAGCGGCGGCTTTCCCCGGTGTTCCAGGCGGCAGCACCCAATGCGCCCGCCTTCCTGCTGCTCCATGTCGCGCGCCCGGATGGCGTGGCGCAGGCAAAGGAGCTTGCCGATGCGCTGACCTCGGCCGGAACGCCGGTCGAACGCCAGGGTTTTGCCGGGACGGGCTTGCGCGGTCATATGGAGATCAACCGATCGCTCGGTGATCCGGCCTATCCTGCGACGGGTGTGCTCGACGCGTGGCTGACGCGTATCTTCGGATCGAAGCCCTGAGCGGCCCCTTGCCCCAACTGCCGCATCAGCGGCTCAGCCGTTCCGATCGATAGAAAGCCGCAAGCGCGGACGATGTGGCGAGCCTGATCTGCGGCAAGGCCACTTCGTCGAGCAGCGCCCTGTACCGCCTGACGTTCGCGGGCGTGGTGACCGCGATATGGCGGACCATCGCCCATTTGACGCTGTCCCCGCCGCCATCGAGCCCGCCGAGCCGCCCGTCCTCGAACCAGCAGCGGCGGAGATAGCGGAACAGGCTGACGGCGGTCGGCGTGTCGAGCAGGATCAAGCCCGTCGCCCGCGCCAGACGTTGCGGGAAGCAGCGCGAATAATTGCCGTCCATCACCCACTGTTCGCCGGCTATGGCGTCATCGTGCAAGGCCAGGAACTCCTCAGCCGGCCGGGGTTCCCAATCCGTGTTGGGGCGATGGTAGAGCTGATCCAGGTGGATAGCCCGCAGCCCACGCGCGCGAGCAATGGCATTGGCGAGCGTCGACTTGCCGCTGTTCGACGGGCCGATGATACAGATGCGGGGGCCGAGATCGTCGAGCGTCATGCTGTCGCTCTACGGCCGCCCACCGAGGCGCGGCAACATCGCGCAGATTCCCGCTCCACCCAGCTTCGGCGCGGCTGCGCCGCCCCCTCCGACAAGCTGCGCCTGCCACCTCCCCCTGGCAGGCAGGGCTATCGCATATGGCTCCGTTCGCCCTGAGCCTGTCGAAGGGCCGCCCTTCTCTGCTTGAACGCCCGTTCGCGAGAAAGAAAGGAACGGTGCTTCGACAAGCTCAGCACGAACGGTTTCAAAGTCCAGAGGCAAGACCCGCCTCGTCCCAAAGCCACATGCGATAGCCCTGCCCTGGCGGGGGAGGATTAGAGGGAAATCCTCCCCCGCCAGGGGGAGGTGGCGGCGGAGGGGGCGGATTCCTGCCGCGGGAACCGCCCTGGATTCCCTTTTCCCGCGCGAGCCCCTACCTGAACCTCCATGAACAAGCGCGCCCGCGTCCTTTTGCTCAATCCTGCGCTCGGGCCGCTCGATTACCGGGTCGATCCCGAACATCACGTCCAGCCCGGATCGATCGTGCTGGCACCCTTGGGCCCGCGCCAACTCGCCGGCGTGGTATGGGAGCCGGAGCATATGCCTTCGGATGCGGAGGTGGGCGACAACCGGCTGCGGCCCCTGCTCAGCGTCTACGACCTGCCGCCGCTCAAGGAGTCGCTCCGCCGGCTGATCGAATGGACCGCGGATTATTATCTGGCGCCGCCCGCTGCGGTGCTGCGCATGGCGCTGGCGTCGGCCTCCGCGCTCGATGGCGCGCGCACCATCATCGAATATCGCCCGACCGGCCATATCCCGCCGCGCCTCACCCCGCAGCGCGCGCAGGCGCTCGAGCGGATCGAGAACCGCCAGGGGCTGGTGCGCGAACTGGCGACCACTGCCGACGTCTCCGATGGCGTGATCCGCGGGCTGGTGAAGGCCGGCGCGATCGAGCCGGTCGAGGTGCGCGTCGACGATCCCTTTCCCCTGCCCAATCCGGACCACGCCCGGCCGGACCTGTCGCCGATCCAGGCCAATGCCGCGGGCCGGCTGACCCGCGCGGTCGAAGACAAGGCCTTCGCGCCGATATTGCTCGACGGCGTCACTGGATCGGGCAAGACTGAAGTTTATTTTGAAGCTGTGGCAGAAGCGATCCACAAGCAACGGCAAACATTGGTACTTTTGCCCGAGATCGCGCTGACTGAGCCCTTCCTCAAGCGCTTCGCCGAGCGCTTCGGCTGCGCGCCGGTCGCCTGGCATTCGGACCTCCGCCAATCCCAGCGCCGCCGCGCCTGGCGCGCCATTGCCAGCGGCGAGGCCTTGGTCACGGTCGGCGCGCGATCGTCTTTGTTCCTGCCCTATCGCGACCTGGGGCTGATCGTGGTCGACGAGGCGCATGAGGCCAGCTTCAAGCAGGAAGACGGCGTCATGTACCATGCCCGCGACGTGGCGGTGATGCGAGGGCAGTTCGAGCAGATCCCGGTTATCCTCGCCTCCGCCACGCCCGCGATCGAGACGCGCCAGATGGTCGCCCAGGGCCGCTACGAAGAGGTCAAGCTGCCCGCTCGCTATGGCGGCGCGACCCTGCCCGACATCGCCGTGATCGACCTCACGCAGGACCGGCCCGATCGTGGCCGTTGGATTGCGCCGAGCCTGGTCGATGCGGTGCGCGAGACGCTGGAGAAAGGCGAGCAGGCTTTGCTCTTCCTCAACCGGCGCGGTTATGCCCCGCTCACACTGTGCCGTACCTGCGGGCATCGCTTCCAATGCCCCAATTGTACCGCCTGGATGGTCGAGCATCGCCTGACCGCGCGGCTCGCCTGCCATCATTGCGGCCATGTCATGCCGCCGCCCCGCGCCTGCCCCGAATGCCACGAGGAGAACAGCCTGGTCGCCTGCGGCCCCGGCGTCGAACGCATCGCGGACGAGGTGGCGATTTTGTTCCCCGAGGCGCGCGCGGCGATCGTCACCTCGGACACGCTCTGGTCCCCCGCCAAGGCCGCCGAGTTCGTCAACCGAATGGAGGCCGGCGAGATCGACATCGTGATCGGCACCCAGCTCGTCACCAAGGGCTATCATTTCCCCAATCTGACCCTGGTCGGCGTGGTCGATGCCGACCTGGGCCTGTCGGGCGGTGATTTGCGCGCGGCCGAGCGCAGCTTCCAGCAGATCGCGCAGGTGGCGGGCCGCGCCGGGCGCGGCGCCAAGCCCGGCCGTGTGCTCGTCCAGACACACGAACCCGCCGCCCCGGTGATCCAGGCGCTCGTCTCGGGCGATGCGGAAAGCTTCTACGAGGCCGAGACCGAGGCGCGCCGCCATGCCGGTGCTCCACCCTTCGGCCGCTTCGCGGGGATCGTCGTCAGCTCCGAGAATGCGGAGGAAGCCGCCGCCACCGCCAAGGCGATCGGCCGCGCCGCCCCGCGCGTCGACGGCATGCAGGTGTTTGGCCCCGCCCCCGCCCCGCTCTCCATGCTGCGCGGGCGGCATCGGCAGCGGTTACTGGTCCATGCACGGCGCGCGCTGGATGTGCAGGACGTGATCCGGGATTGGCTTGGCGCGCTAGACTGGCCGCGCGGGGTGCGGGTGACGGTCGACGTCGACCCTTATTCCTTTCTGTAAGCGAGCTCCGTCCGCGGCTCGCGGCAATGGACCGGCCGGCTGAAACCAGACTGCCATTCATGCACGATAAGCTGATTGACCGAAGTGCTTGCCCACGCGTTCGCCCGCGAAAGCCCCTGCATGGATCACCGAAATGGCACGACATCCCACCCCATTCGATTTTTGGCAGGAGGCGTTCCGCGGGGCCGTGATGGCGGCGGAGACCGCGCTGGCGGCGGGCGAGGTGATCGCCAGCCGATCCGCGACGATCGACCATGCCGTGCGCAATCCCCTGTCGGCGGATCATGCCGAACTCGCGCTGATGGTCGGCGAGAAGGTAGCCGCCTTTAGCGAGGCCGGCGCGATCGCCATGCGCGACGCCTGCCTGCTGCAGGCCAGGCTCGCCTCCGACGCGGTCCGCGCCGGCACCTCGGCGGGAAAGAGCGGCTTTTCGGCCATGAGCGAGATGATCGGGATGTGGGAACGTGCCGCGCGCGGCGCGATGACCAGCGCCGGCGCGCCGCGCCGATCGCTCAGCCCGATCCACCGCCGCGCCACCGCGAACGCCAAACGGCTTAAGCGCAAGGCGCGCTGAGGATCTCCAGACGCGTCGCCTTCCTACTCCAAGGCCCCTGTCGCCACGAGGCGCAGCAATCCAGTCCCGCCGCCCGTTATTCGCACACAGGACAGAATCAACAATCGACGACGTCGTACCAGCGCCAACCGAGCATGCCGGTATGAATGGCAACGCACGCCTTCATCCCCTCCTTGACCCGCCCCCAGCGATCATAGTCGGTCTGAAATGCGGCAAGGCCCAATTGATCTTCGATCCTTTCCGCCGGCCCGGAGATGTGAAGGTAGGGCAGCGGCCCGCGCCCCGACGAGGTGAACCTCTTCTCGACCACGCCGGCCAATATCTCAGGGGCATGCCGCTGCGATACACCGTTGAGATTGGTGACCAAACCCACGTTGAGCGCGAACCCCATGGCCACGCCCAGGACGAGTATCACGAATAAGGATCCGCCTGGACCGGGCCCGCCATCCTCGCTCTTTTCGCGTTCGAACCGGAGCCACGCCGGTCCAAGGATCAGCGCATAGACGAGCGCCAGGGCTCCCGCGGCGAGCAAGACCGGCCTCCATTCCAGCATGAAGAAGGCGGGCGCTTCCAAAAGTGCAAAACCGCTGATCATCGGGATTGCAATCACGACGGGCATTGATGGCTTCATCAGGCCATCCATCATGGCGAAGTTGCGAGTGATCGACAGCCACAGGGCGAAAGCCCAGGGGAGCAGCTGGATCAGCACCGCGGTCCAGGGCGGCCCCGGGCCGAAATCGTTGAGTAGCAGGCAAAAGCAGATGAGCCAGCCGACCATCTGAACCGCCAGAGCGGCACGCTCGGAGACGACCGGGCTTGCCGCGTCGGCGCCTTCAGCCCGGCTCATGCGTCGCCCTTTCCCCCCGTCCACCGTGCGATGATCATATGATATTTGCATGCCCGAGGCCATTCCCGCCCACGACCGCCAGTCTTGCCCAATGGGTTGCGAGCAGGCTCCGACGGATTAGGCTTGCACCATGCCTGACATGCAGGAGCTCACCGTGATCGAGGCTGAGACGCTTGCCGACGCGTTTCCCGCCCGCTGCCGTTCGCCGGCCCTGCGCGGCGGGACCGATGTCATGCGCCGCCTCCATCCCGCCTATCGGACCCCGCACTTTACCGTTCATGTCGATGGTCAGGTGGTGTCGATACCCGCGCGCTTGTACTTCGCGTCCGAGCAGACAAACTTGCCCGAAGATGACGAAGCCTGGCTTTTCGCCCGCACGCTCCAGACCCGCAGCTGCGACGGCTTCGAGCGTCAGCGGGCGGTGCGCGATCTGCTCGCGCATCTTCAACCTTGGGGCACACCCTTCGTCGCAGACCTGATCGGGCAATATGTCATCGAGATCCTGGACGAGATCCTGGCCGCCATGACACCGGACATGGCCCGGATGATCGCGGTCTTCGCAGCCGAAAACCCGGCTTATTGGGCCGAGATCAAGCAACGTGCGGTCAGCTATTGGAATGCCTATTACCGACATCCCTCCAGCGAAAATCGTGGACGGGCCTATCGCCGAGCCCAATATGTCGGATTCCTGCTGATCGATCGGATCGAACGGGGTGAACCCGGTCTTTCCTCGGCCTGATGCACACCCGGGTTTATTCGACAGGGTTATCGTCAGGCTGCACTCAGTCCTGCCAGCGGGCGCGGCGTCACTTGAATCGCCTCGCAAGACCCGATTTCGATTCTCATTACGCGGTCGAATGGACTTTGCGGTTTCTCAACTCGTCGCACGATCAACCCGACCCGCCCCTCGATTCCGGCGTCCTGCCGCACATGTTCATCTGACAGACAGATCGTTCCGAACACGAAATACGCGACCGGGGAGTGAAGAAGGAGTTGCGTGATGCGTATCGTTTCGAAGGGTCCGGCGGCCCGATTGTTGATCGTGATGCTGATGTCGTCGGCGGCAGCCGGCGTCTCGGCGCAGGAGCAGGCCCAGGCGCCATCGCCTGCACCGGTTCAGGAGCAGGCCCCCGCCCCTGCCCCGGCCGATAACAGCGTGACCGTCACCGGCATCAAGAGCCCGGGACCCGACATCAAGGGCGTGATCACCGCGCGCAATGGCGAAAAAATCAAGATCGCGACCGCGGACGGCACCAGCCAGGTCATCGCGCTCGATCCGGAGACCCAGGTCCGCGCCGGCGGCGGGCTGTTCGGCGCGACCAGCAAGCTAGGCCAGGATGCGCTGCTCAACGGCCTGCCCGTGACGGTGAAGACCTGGCGCGTGGGCGATGCCCAATCGGGCGGCGACCTGGTCGCGAGCCGGATCAGCTTCCGCAACAGCGACCTCAAGACCGCGACCATGATCCGCAACGGCACCAGCCAGCGGTTCGAGGAACAGACCGCCGCGACCGAGGCGCTGCGCGGCCGCATGGGCGACATCGACAAGTACAATATCAAGGGCACGACCAACGTGCATTTCGATATCGGCAAGGCGGAATTGTCGGCCGAGGACAAGGCCCAGCTCTGTGCGACCGCCCAGCAGGCGCAGGCGCAGGAGAATGCGCTGATGCTGGTGGTCGGCTATACCGATTCCACCGGCGGCGACGAGCTAAACCAGCGCTTGAGCGAAAAGCGCGCCGCGCGCGTGATCAATTATCTGCAGCAGCAATGCGGCTGGAAACCCTATCGCATGCTCACCCCCACCGGCATGGCCAAGGCCGACCCGCTCGCGCCCAACGACACGCCCGAAGGCAAGGCCCAGAATCGCCGCGTCGCGGTGAACATCCTGGTCAGCAAGAGCGTGGATGGGATGACGCAAGGCGCGGGAACGATCAACTGAGGGGTTGGGCGGCCCTCTCCTCCGAAGCGGACTAACAATCCTCCCCACGATTTCGTGGGGAGGTGGCATGCGAAGGCATGACGGAGGGGGCACCTTTCTACCAGTTGCCGCCAAATGCGCCCCTCCACCGCTGCCTACGGCGGCGGTCCCCCTCCCCGACAATTGCCGGGGAGGAGACGATACCCGGCATGTCGCTGACCGGTGCCAGCCCCCCTGCCGCGCTGGTCGCATAAAAAATCCATTGAAACGCGATTGTCATTTATGAACCGTAGGTTAACCCTATGCGCCGGCCGCTAGGAGGCCGTCGTCCATGCCTGAATGCCACGCGATTCTTTGGGGACTTCCATTCGATGAAGACGATCATTCTCGCCGCCGTGGCGCTTGCCACCGGCGCGTCCGCGGACGCGGCCGTCACATTCAATTTCGCCGGCACCGAATTCGGCGGTGCGTTCGTCAGCGGCACGCTCACGATCGACACCGACGCACTGATCGGCGCCAATGGCGCGGTCGATCCGGCGCTCTCTTATTATTTCGCGACCGGTGATGGCAGCAGCACGGCCGCCTCGCCGTTCCTGAGCGTCAGTTTCTCGAGCGCCGGGAGCAACCCGACCCTGCTCTCGGCCGGCGATGTTACCTTTCAGTCGCTCCAGGCCGATCCGGCCGACGGTTCGCTCGCGCTCGAGCTCGACTGGCAGCTCGAAAATCCCGACCACAGCATCACCAGCTCCGCCTTCACTCTGTCGGGCTTCAGCCTGACCGGCTCGACCCACGCCGGCAGCGTACTGCTTCCTGACTTCGTGCAAGCGGGCCCGATCTTCTTCAGCGCGCAGAGCGGCACCGGCGCGCAGGAGACGTTCGACACCAACTCCTCCGGCACGATCCTGTTCGGTCCGATCCCGGGCGGAGTGCCCGAGCCTGCCGGCTGGGCGATGATGGTGATCGGCTTCGGCGCGGTCGGACATATGCTCCGCCGCCACACGCGCGTCGCCTTCGCCGCCTGATCGCCACCGCATGACCGATCCCGCCCCCGTCCCTCAAAATAGGGACGGAGCGCGGCCTACTGCTTTCGAGACCTGGGAGAGAGCTCGATGACCGCCTTCTTCAACGAATTCCACTATGACAATTCGGGCACGGACACGAACGAGAAGATCGAGCTCGCCTTCACCGCGGGCACAGACCTGACGGGCTGGAAAGTCTATCTCTACAATGGCGGAACCACCGCCGCGCAGGCCGCCGCAGCGACCGTCTACAACACGATCAGCCTGTCGGGCGTGGTCGCGAACACGACCAACGGCTTCGGCTTCTACACGATCAGCCTGCCCCAGGACGGGCTCCAGAACGGTTCGCCAGACGGCTTCGCTCTGGTCGACAATGGCGGCCACGTCGTCCAGTTCCTGTCCTACGAAGGCGTCATGACCGGCGGCCCCGGCACGATCGCGGCGGGCATCACCAGCACCGACGTCGGCGTGTCGGAAAATGGCAGCGGCCCGACCAACTTCTCGCTCCAGCTGACCGGCACCGGCACCCAATATTCGGATTTCCACTGGACCGGCGATGCGCTCAGCACCTTCGGCGCCGCCAATAACGGCCAGACCTTCGGTGCCGCCGGGCCCGTCACGACCGTCTCGATCGGGCCGGCCTCGGTCAGCGTGACCGAAGGCGATAGCGGCACCACCGACATGGTCTATACCGTCACCCGCACCGGCGACACGAGCGCGGCGGGATCGGTCCATTATGCCGTCACCTTCGACGGCACCGCCAATGCCTCCGATTTCAGCGGCGCCACCAGCGGCGACGTCGCCTTCGCGGCCGGCGCGACCAACGGCACGATCACGCTGCATGTCGCAGGCGACACGGCCTACGAGCCCGACGAGACCTTCCACGTCACGTTGAGCAACCCGTCGGCGGGCAGCGCGCTCGGCACCGCAAGCGCGGCGGGCACGATCGCCAATGACGATCCCGCCCCCCCGCCCGCGCCCCTGTTCATCAACGAGGTCCATTACGACAATATCGGCACCGACACGGGCGAGAAGGTGGAGATTGCCGGGCCCGCCGGCACCGACCTCACCGGCTGGACCCTGGTCGCCTATAACGGCAATGGCGGCGTCCCCTACAGCACGACGGCGCTGAGCGGCAGCATCGCCGACCAGGGCGAAGGCTATGGCACCACGGTCGTCTCCTACCCGCAGGACGGGCTGCAGAACGGCTCGCCCGACGGGCTCGCTTTGGTCGCGCCCAACGGCCAGGTGGTCGAGTTCCTATCCTACGAAGGCACGATGGTCGCCACCAGCGGCCCGGCCGCGGGCATGACCAGCACCGACATGGGCGTGAGCGAGACGAGCGGCCCGGTCGGTTCTTCGCTGGCGCTGACCGGCACCGGCGCGGTCCAGAGCGACTTCACCTGGGCGCCCGACGCGCCCAACAGCTTCGGCCAGATCAATCCGGGCCAGCATTTCTACCCCGCCGACGGCGACAGCCATATCGGCATCCAGAATGCGAGCGTGATCGAGGGCGACACCGGCACGCACAACCTGGTCTTCACCGTCACCCGATCGGGCGGCAGCGTCGATGCGGCGGGCGTCGATTATGCGGTCAATTTCCACGGCAGCGCCGATGCGTCAGACCTGGCCGCCGGCCAGTCTCTGGCCGGCACGGTCAGCTTCGCCGTGGGCGAGGTGACCAAGACGATCACGATCCAGGTCGCGGGCGACACCAGCCCCGAACCCAACGAGACCTTCACCGTCGATCTGTCCAACCCGACCAATGGCGGCAGCCACCAGACCTTGATCAGCCATGCCTCGGCCACGGGCACGATCGTCAACGACGATCCGGTTCCGCTCGCCATCTACCAGATTCAGGGCGATCACCTGACCAGCGACTATGTCGGCCAACAGGTCGTCACCAACGGTGTCGTCACCGCGGTCGGCGACAATGGCTATTACATCCAGGACGCGCATGGCGACGGCAATGCCAACACCAGCGACGCGATCTTCGTCGCGACCCAAAGCAAGGCGGCGGTCGCGGTGGGCGATGCGGTGCATGTCAGCGGCACGATCGCCGAAGCGGGCAGTTCGGGCGCGCTGACCGTCACCGAATTCGCGGTCGGATCGGCCGTCACGGTCGACAGCCATGGCAATGCTCTGCCCGACGCGGTGCTGATCGGCCATGACGGGCTGCACCCGCCGACGGAGGTGATCGAGGACGATCATTTCGCGACCTTCGATCCGCAGAATGACGGCATCGATTTCTACGAGACGCTGGAAGGCATGCGCGTCACGATCGAGGCACCGCAGGTGGTCGCGCGCACGGACAGCAATGAGACTTGGGTCGTCGCCAGCCATGGCGAGGACGCGACCGGCATGAACGCGCATGGCGGCATCACCGTCTCCGACGGCGACTACAACCCGGAGAAGATCCTGCTCGATCCGCAAAGCGACGTCTTCAACGGCTTCACCGGCACCTGGTCACAGGGCGACCAGCTGGCCGACGTCACCGGCGTCCTGACCTATGGCTCCGCATCGGCCAACGATGTCGGCTACAAGCTCATCCCGACCGCGGCGGCGGCGACCACGCTCGACGTCACGCTCCAGCCGGAGGTGACCAACCTGCATGGCGATGCCGATCATCTGACCATCGCCAGCTTCAACATGGAGAATGCCGACCTGTCGGACGGTTCGGCCAAATTCCAGATGATCGCCGACACGATCGTCCACAACCTCCAGGCGCCCGACATCATCTTCGCGCAGGAGATCCAGGATGCGGACGGCCCCGGCAGCGGGACCGATTATTCGGGCACCGCGGTCGCCAATGCGGTGATCGCGGCGGTCGATGCAATGGGCGGGCCGCATTACACCTATGTCGAGGTGGCGCCGACCGCGAGCAACCAGAATGGCGGCGAGCCCAACGGCAATATCCGCCCCGGCTTCTTCTATGACGCGAGCAAGGTCGGCCTGGTCGACGGATCGGTCCACCAGATCACCGGCACCGAATATGACGGCAGCCGCAAGCCGCTGGTCGCCGATTTCCAGTACAACGGCCAGACGATCACCGCGATCGACATGCATTCGACCTCACGCCTGGGCTCGGACTCGCTGCTCGGCTCGTGGCAGCCGCCGCTCAACGGCGGCGACGCGAGCCGCACCGCGCAGGCGCAGGGCGTGGAGGACGTCGTCCACCAGCTCCTCACCGACGATCCCAATGCCAAGATCGTGGTCGGCGGCGACTTTAACGGCTTCTATTTCGAGGATGCGCTCAAGACGCTCGAAAATGGCGGGCTGACCAATC
>Ga0207698_10000105_pt1 | contig 53341 bp, 45 predicted proteins | sample KBSCornC22_FD_184298 | JGI IMG/M metagenome (GOLD analysis project Ga0207698, IMG submission 184298) | Corn rhizosphere microbial communities from Kellogg Biological Station, Michigan, USA - KBS Corn C2-2 (SPAdes) (version 2) | ecosystem: Host-associated > Plants > Roots > Rhizosphere > Soil ... | reverse complement strand
CGAACAGCGCGAGGACAAGCGCCCGCAGCTGTCGGACCTGCGCGAATCCGGCTCGATCGAGCAGGACGCCGACATGGTCTGGTTCGTCTACCGCGAGGACTACTACGTCGCCGCCAAGGAACCCAAGCGCCCGGTCGATGGCGATGACGGCAAGACCCACGATGCCCACGCCAGCTGGGCGGCCGAGATGGAGCGGGTCTATGGCCTGGCCGAGCTGATCGTCGCCAAGCAGCGCCACGGCGCCACCGGCAAGGTCCGGATGCGCTTCGAACCGCGCATCACCCGCTTCAGCGATCTCGCCGACGACGCCCTGGCGGCCGCATACGGCGACGATTGAGCGACCTGCCACCCGCTGGCCCCTCGGTCATGACGGGGATCCGCCGGTGTGAAATTCGTGGAGGTCCACCGTCACAGTCGCGCGCAGGGCACACTGTGCGGGCGCGCGACCGAGCCGCGCGCGCCGAAGTTACTTGACGAGCCGGCCGGCCCGCAGGTCGGCATCAATCAGGGCCGTGAGGTCTGTAACGGGAACGCCCTGAATCGCGTTGAACGTGCCCGCCTTGTCCCACGACACGCCGCGACCGATCGCGAAGGCCGCGCGATACTTGCGCATCATGTTGTTCGGGTCATTGGCCAACTCTTCCATGAGGAGGGGAACAGTCCAGACGGAGCGCTTGAACGGGCGTCCCAGGGCTGCTTCCAGCTTGTCCGCGACGTCGCCATAGGTGACGGTGTCTCCCGCCAGAAAAACGATCGCGTTGCGGATCGCAGGTTCGAAAAACACGATCTCGGCGGTGAGGACGCCGATGTCGTCGGGTGTCGTTAGCGTCACGGCAGTATCGAGGCTGCCGAGTGCATGGACCTCGCTGTTCTCCAGATCGACGACGCCGAACTCCGGCTCGAAGAGGTAGCTCATGAACATGCCGGTGGAGATAATGACCCACTCGGTTTTGTCCTGCGACCGCAGCAGTTCGCGAACATCGAGTTGTGCATCGAAGATGTCCTGCGGGCCACCACGGCCGATCGCCTCGAAATCGACGCCAAACTGCCAAGGGAAATAGCGCGGAATCCCGGATTGCAGCGCTGCCTTGGCGAGCTTCATCGGCGTGTTGATGCCCGCCGCATAGCCGGTGCAGCCAATCACGGTGTCATATCGCGAGAACATGACGGCCAGGTCGTCGATCGAGTCGCTCACGAGATCCCCGAGAACGATCTCGATACCCGCCGCCCTGATTTCCGAGATGTCGCTCTGCTTGCCGGGATCGTTTGACTCGAGGGCGCTTTGACGCAGCAGTACGCTGATCCTGGCCCCCGCAATGCCCTTCGCGCGACGCGCCAGGTTGCGCAGGACCGGCATGCCCAGCTCGCCGGCGCCTAATACGAGGATATTCCGTGACTTCACGGGGGAAACTGCATCGTTCATATTCGGACTCGTTCATTTGCGGTTGCCACGTTCATTTGGCAGCCCATCGGCGAGTGCGAAAGAAGGGTACATGCGTGATACCGGGGTCAAATCGTTAAGCCGGGACGACGTCCTCAAGTATTCCCAAACGGTTTGCGATGGCCTGAGGGACGATGACGACGGGGTGCGGCGAGAGGTGCTGGCGCATGCCGGCAACCGTTGGTCTCTTGGCGTTATTCACACGCTTGGTGTGTACGGGCAACTGCGCCATGCGGAGATCGGTAGGCGAATGCATGGCGTTACCCGGCGGATGCTGACACGCACACTCCGCCACTTGGAGCGGGACGGGCTGGTGATCCGCCACGATTTTGCAGAGGTCGTCCCGCATGTCGAGTACGCGCTGTCCGAAACGGGACTGGAATTGCTGGTCCGAATGGTCCCCCTTTGGACGTGGATTGTCGAAAACGTTGACAGCTTTCGAGCGGCACGAGACGCGTTTGACCTGAAGCATATCGGTGAGAAGCCGTAACGAAGGTGACGGCCACTCGTTCTTCCGAAAAAGCGCGCTGCGGGCCGAGCGCTGCAGCCTGAGCCCTTGCGGCCTGGGTCACGGCGCTTGACCTCCCATGATTCATGGAACGCAAGGTGAACCGATAAGAATCGCCATTCGGGATGATCCGGAGATGGAGTGGGACCATGACCGCTGCGTCTTTTCCATCATGACTGCATCACGGCGCAGGAACCATTGCCGAAAGATCGGAAAAACGCCGATGGCAACTCAGGACAAAATTCCTTCGAGTTCCATCCGATACGGCTCGGTCGGCTCTCCGGCGCGGAACTTGTGAGCCCATGCCGGATCGCCGATCATGGCACGCCCGACAGCGACCAGATCGAACTCGCCTGCGCCAAACCTTTCGAGCAGCGGCGTAAAGTCCGAAACCACGGCGGCTGGCTTGTCCTTGTCGTACATGCCCGTATTGATGCCCACGCCGCCGACGGCCATTGACAGTTTGCCCGTCACGCGCTTGGCAACGCCGGCAAGGCACGCCGGATCACCGTCGAAGGCGCTGCGATTGTAGTAGCGCACGCTCGCGTCGAACACGTCCACGCCGGCGTCAGCCAAAGGCTGCAGCACTTCTCGCAGTTCTTCCGGATTGTCGGCCAGGGTGGCGCGGAAATCCTGCTGCTTCCACTGCGAGAACCGGAAAAGGATCGGCATCTCCTCGCCAACCGTCGCACGGATCCGGCGAACGATTTCTGCAGGAAATTCAGAGCGCTTTGCACGGCTTCCGCCCCAGCGGTCTGTACGCTGGTTGGTGCCTTCCCAGAGGAAATTGTCGATCAGGTAACCGTGCCCGCCATGGAGCGCGATGCCATCGAAGCCTGCCACCTTGGCGTTCGCCGCGCAGCGAACGAAGGCATCGATCGTATCCTCGATCTGCTCTTCGGTCATCGGCTCGCCAATGTGCGGGTCGTCAGGAATGCTGTTGGGATCAATGGAAGTCATTCGGCCCAGTGGCCCCCAGATGCCCGATGGGCTGACACTGGGAACTTCAGGGTGGGGGCCGCTCCCCGGCTTGCGCATCACGCCTTGGTGCCACAACTGGGGGACGATTTTGCCGCCGTGGGCGTGCACCCGCTCGACGACCTTGCGCCAACCCTCGACCGATTCCGGCGTGCCGAGCAGCGGTATGTTGTTTTCGTCAAGGCCAGCGTCGCCCAGCGCGGCCGGCGTGTCGACGGCGACCCCTTCCGTCACGATGAGACCGGCACCGCCCTTCGCCCGGCGCTCGTAATAGGCAGCAACATCGTCGGTCGGAACGCCGCCCGGCGAAAAGCCACGCGTCATTGGCGACATCACGATCCGGTTCGGCAGGGTCACGCCGCGGATCTCCAGCGGGCTGAAGAGGGACTCCCGGTGAGCAGGTTGTCGTTCAGTCATCCGAGCCCATCCTCTTGCCTTTCCATCTGTCGGTCTGCATCAAATCGTCATTGCGAGAGCGACGCCGGATGCCAATGCCCGGACACGGCGAGGCAATTGCGAATGCCCCTCGGGGCAAGTCAGTTCACCCTGCGTTCGTGCCCTTGCCAGAACGGCTCTCGCAGCAGGCGCCGCAGCAACTTGTTGCCGGCGTTCCGCGGGAGCGAGCCCATCAGCATCACACGTTCGGCAGTTTGAACCGCACAAGCTCGCTGTCAAGCCAAGCAAGGACCAAGTGAGATCCGGGGATTTTCCCAATCGCGCCACCAGCAAAGCGATCACGTCTCGCCCTACCGCTCGGATGGAGCACTGACCACCGCGACATCCACGATGTCGGGATGGCGACGAATCGCGTTTTCGGCTTCGGCGGGGTAGACATTCTCTCCACCGCTGACGATGATGTCCTTGGCGCGATCCAGCACGACATATTCCCGCGCCTTCCCGCCTTGCACTGAGCCATTTTGCCTCAAACCTGGCGGCGCGGTTTATGAGCTTACGGCCTTGTGCGGATAAATCTTCGTGCGGCGTCCGCTCGTGGACGCCGTTGCGGTCGGACCGGGCAGCGTCGGGAGCGCAGCGGAACTGGTGAACTTCCACGCGCCCGTGTTAAGGCGCGGGCCGTGCCCCGAACAGACGCCTCACCGATAGAGTGCGCCCCGCGCCCCGGCTTTGCGGAATTCGTGCGCGTGTCCGCGCGAATAGGCTGTCTCAGCTTCGGTGGACCGGCAGGGCAGATCGCGCTGATGCACCGCGAACTGGTGGAGGAACGCCGCTGGGTAAGCGAGGAGCAGTACCTCCACGCGCTCAACCTCTGCCACCTCCTGCCCGGCCCGGAAGCGCAGCAGCTGGCTATCTGGATCGGGTGGAAGCTGCACGGACTCAGGGGCGGGCTGGTTTCGGGGCTTCTGTTCGTCCTTCCCGGGGCGGCTGTCATGCTTGCCCTTTCCATTCTCTATGGCCTTGCCGCCCACCTTCAGTGGTTCGCGGCCCTGTTCCTGGGGATCAAGGCGGCAGTTCTGGCGGTTGTCGTGCAGGCACTGCTGCGGGTGGCGCGGCGGGCGCTGGACAGCAGGTTCAAACGCGCCGTGGCGGCGGCCTCCCTCGCCGGCCTGTTCGTCTTCGCGCTGCCCTTCCCGCTCATCGTGCTGGCCGCCTTGGCCCTGGGGACGGCTGTCGCATCGATCCGGCCCGACTGGCTGAAACTCGGCCCGCCGGCGGCGGCGCCGCCCAGGGCGCCTCGCCCATGGGGGGCAAGCCTCAGGGCGGCCTGCGCGGGCGTGGTCTGCTGGGGAGCGCCTCTCGTCCTCATCTTTGCCACGCTCGGCCCGGAACACGTATTCTGGCGGATCGGAACGTTTTTCGCGAAGCTCGCGGTGGTCAGCTTCGGTGGTGCCTACGCGGTCCTGGCCTACGTGGCCCAGGCAGCAGTGCAGACATACGGCTGGCTGGACGCGCGCGAAATGGCCGATGGGCTGGGTCTTGCCGAAACGACGCCGGGACCTCTCATCATGGTCACGCAGTACGTCGGTTATCTGGCCGCGTACCGCTCGCCCGAGCCCTTCGCGCCGCTGGTAGCCGGGGTTCTCGGGGCGCTTCTCACCACCTGGGTGACCTTTGCGCCCTGCTTCCTGTGGGTCTTCACTCTTGCCCCGTGGATCGAGCGGCTGGAGCACGCGCGGGCCCTGAAAGGGGGCCTTGCCACGCTGACTGCAGCGATCGTCGGGGTGATCGCCAATCTGTCCCTGTGGTTTGCGCTTCATGTCCTGTTCGGGCGGGTCGACACGGCAGATATAGGGCCAGCGCGGCTGCTGGTCCCCAACCTTGCCACGCTGGACTGGCGCGCGGCCCTGCTTGCTTTGCTGGCGGCCGTCCTGCTGTTACGGCTCGGCTGGAGCGTGGCCCGGGTGCTGACTGCCTGCGCCGCGGGCGGATTGCTGATCGCAGCGGCGCTTCCGGGCTGAATTTCCACTGCCGCGACGGACGGTCCCACATCTGCCACCGGCCGTCGCCGGACAATTGTCTACCAATTGAGTTGAGATATAGCAGCTGCTTCTGTCAGGACGCATACCGAGTCGACGGTCGGCCATCCACGCAGGAGACAGTCCCATGCCCATTTTCGAGAGGAGCGGGCCCTCATGCCCGCTGCAACCCCAAGTCCTGATCGTCCCCGGCCTCAACGACAGCGGCCCCGACCACTGGCAGACGCATTGGCTTGAGAGCCTGCCTGATGCCGACAAAGTGGACCTTGGCATGTGGGACAATCCGCACCGCAACACGTGGGTGAACAAGCTTAACCTGGCCATCCACCGCGCCCGCCGGCCGGTCGTGCTGGTCGCTCACAGCCTCGGCTGCGCGACGGTTGCATGGTGGGCCGAATACGAGCAGCCGGGCCCGGACAGCGGAGTGATCGGCGCCCTGCTGGCCGCACCTCCGGACCTCGACCGACCGGGACTGGACCCGCGGCTGGCCCGCTTCTCCGCCTGCCCACGCCGCGAACTTCCCTTCCCCAGCATTCTCGCGGCCAGCCGGACCGATCCGTACTGCCATCCGCGCACGGCCATTGCGATCGCCCGGGACTGGGGCAGCCGCTTTGCCGACGTGGGTGAGGCGGGTCACATCAACGCGGCCAGCCGACTGGGCGACTGGGCAGAGGGCAAGCGCCTGCTCCAGCAGCTGATCGGGCTGGCGGAAAACACAGCACAAGTCGCCTCGGCGGACAGCACGCCCGGCGCGGGCCTGTCGAAGCGCCGAGGGAGCGAAATTCATTCCGGCTAAGCCCCGGCCCCGCAGCGCATGAGGGACCATCTTTCAGTCGTATTCCAATGATAGATTGACTGATCCAAGGGACACACGGGACACCGCCCCGCCCGCAGGAATTCAAAACATCTGTTTGGCCCGAAGACGCGACTCTATCGGAGCTCAGGACGGTCGAACCTTTGGTGCGGCGCCGGACAGAATGGCGCCGGCGCGCTTGCGGTGCGCGGTTTCCCTGCTAAGGGGCTTGGCGAAATTCTCTCCTTGGAAGGACGGCAATGGCCAAGATCAAGGTAGCCAACCCCATCGTCGAGATGGACGGCGATGAAATGACCCGCATCATCTGGCAGTGGATCCGCGAGAAGCTGATCCTGCCGTACCTCGACATTGACCTGAAATACTACGACCTCTCCGTCGAAAAGCGCGACGAGACGAACGACCAGATCACGGTCGATGCGGCCAACGCGACCAAGCAGTACGGCATCGCCGTCAAATGCGCGACGATCACGCCCGACGAAGCGCGCGTCGAGGAATTCAGCCTCAAGCAGATGTGGAAGTCGCCCAACGGCACGATCCGCAACATCCTGGGCGGCGTGGTCTTCCGCGAGCCCATCGTGATCTCCAACGTGCCCCGCCTCGTGCCGGGGTGGACCGACCCGATCGTCGTCGGCCGTCACGCCTTCGGCGACCAGTACCGCGCGACCGACTTCAAGGTACCCGGCCCGGGCAAGCTGCGCCTCGTCTGGGAAGGCCAGAACGGTGAGACGATCGATCGGGAAGTGTTCGACTTTCCGAGTTCGGGCGTGGCCCTGGCCATGTACAACCTCGATGATTCGATCCGCGATTTTGCCCGCGCCTCGTTCAACTATGGCCTGTCGCTCGGCTGGCCGGTCTACCTCTCCACCAAGAACACGATCCTCAAGGCTTATGATGGTCGCTTCAAGGACCTGTTCCAGGAAGTGTTCGACACCGAAGGCTTCAAGGAGAAGTTTGCCGAGAAGGGCATGGTCTACGAACACCGCCTGATCGACGACATGGTCGCCTCCGCCCTCAAGTGGTCGGGCAAGTTCGTCTGGGCTTGCAAGAACTACGACGGCGACGTCCAGTCAGACACCGTGGCGCAGGGCTTCGGCTCGCTTGGCCTGATGACCTCGGTGCTGATGGCGCCCGATGGCAAGACCATCGAGGCGGAAGCCGCCCACGGCACCGTGACCCGCCACTACCGCCAGCACCAGCAGGGCAAGGCGACCTCGACCAACCCGATCGCCTCGATCTTCGCCTGGACCCGCGGCCTTGCCTATCGTGGCAGGTTCGACAACACGCCCGAGGTGGTGAAGTTCGCCGAGACGCTGGAACGCGTCTGCATCGAGACCGTGGAAAGCGGCAAGATGACCAAGGACCTCGCGCTGCTGATCGGGCCGGACCAGGCCTGGCTGACGACCGAGGGCTTCTTCCAAGCGATCGTCGACAACCTAGAAGCCGAAATGGCCAATTGGGCCTGAGGCACCAGCTTCAGCGCTCAGGAACGAGGCCCCGGTTCGCCGGGGCCTTTTTCGTTGGAGGTTATCCACAGGCAACAATCGGCTGGGCCCGCCTTCCCCCGGGCGTGCGCCCCGCTATAGTCGGACCTCAGCGCAATCCTTCGCCGCCTGCGGCAATGGGCAGGCCTGCCGCCGCGGCCGGGCCAGCGCACAGCTAACGGGACTCCGACACTTGCATGGCCGTTGATCTTCACACCCCCGCCCTTTCCGACGCCCTAGTCATCCTGGGTGCCGCGGGGCTGGTCATCCCGCTCTTCGCGCGGTTCCGGATCACTCCAGTCATCGGTTTCATTCTGGTCGGGATCCTGGCCGGTCCCTACGGCCTGGGCCAGTTGGTCGGGCGGTTCCCCTGGCTCTACCACGTGACGATCACCGATCCGGCAGGGCTCGGCCCTTTTGCCGAGTTCGGGATCGTCCTGCTGCTGTTTTCGGTGGGCCTCGAGCTGTCGTTCTCGCGCCTGTGGGCGATGCGCCGGCAGGTCTTCGGGCTTGGCGCGGCCGAGCTGCTGGGCGCGGCGGTGCTGATCGCACTGGGACTGATGGCCCTGGGCAACTCCGGCCCGACAGCGCTGGCACTGGGCCTTGCGCTCTCGCTCTCCTCGACTGCCCTGGTCCTGCGCATATCCGACCCGCGCACTCCGGTGGGACGGGCAGCACTCGCCATGCTGCTGTTCGAAGACATTGCCCTTGTTCCCATCATCTTCCTGCTCGGCGCCATGGGCCGCGGCGGCGAGGCGCAGGACAGCGCGGAGATCCTTCACACGCTGGGCATGGGCGCCGTGGTGATCGTCGCCCTGCTGGTCGCCGGCCGTTTGCTCCTGCCGCGCCTGTTCGCGCAGGCCGCGCGAACCAAGAGCCCGGAGCTGTTCCTCTCCGCCAGCCTGCTCGTGGTGATCGTCGCGGCTCTCGCGACGGCGGGCGTCGGCCTGTCGCCCATCGTCGGCGCGCTGATCGCCGGCCTGCTGATCGCCGAGACCGACTACCACGCCGAGGTCCAATCGATCACGGAACCGTTCAAGGGCCTTGCCCTCGGGGTGTTCCTCATCACTGTAGGCATGGGCCTCAACCTCAGCCTGATCTGGGACCGGCTGTGGGAGGTAAGCCTCGCGGTCGGGCTGGTTCTGGCGGCCAAGGCGATCGTCACCGGTGTACTGCTGCGTCTCTCGGGCGCGCGAACCGGCACCTCGACCGAGGCGGGCATACTCCTCTCAAGCCCGTCCGAGACGACCCTGATCGTCCTGGCGACTGCCCTGTCGGTTGGCCTGATCCGGTCGGATGCAGCCCAGTTCTGGCAGGCAGTTACCGCAATCGGGCTGACCATTACGCCGATCCTGGCCGTTGCGGGGCGGTGGCTGGCCGGGCGGATGGACACCGGCGCGCTGAAGCGCGACCCGTCGGCAGACAGTGAACACGCACGTGCCGTGATCGTCGGATTCGGCCGCGTGGGCCGGCTCGTTGCCGACATGTTGCGCGAACACAACCAGCCCTATGTGGCCGTGGACAGTGACGCGGACCTCGTTACCGCCGGGCATGCCGACGGCTATCCGGTTACGTTCGGCGATGCCGCACGCAGTGGTGCGCTGGAGCGGCTGGGCGTCCGCACGGCCACGGCGGTGATCCTGACCATGGACGATCCTCACGGTGCGCAGCGGCTCGTGCGCAGACTGCGGCAGGACTATCCGAACCTGCCGATTATCGCCCGCGCCCGCGATGCCCGCCATGCCGCCCAGCTCTATCGCGCCGGCGCCACCCATGCCGTGCCCGAAACGCTGGAAAGCTCGCTGCAGCTGTCGGAAGCCGTGCTTGTCGACCTCGGCGTGCCGATGGGCTTCGTCATCGCCTCGATCCACGAGAAGCGCGACCAGTTGCGCATTCAGATCATGGAGGAGGGCGAACTATCCGAGAAGCCGAAACTGAAGAGCGCTACGCTGAGGGAACGAACTTCCGTATGAGACCTTGGTCGGCTGAAAGGATATTTTTCATGGCCGATCAGAACCCCCGCCAGTCGGACGAAAGCTTCGATCCGGCCGTCCAAACCGGAGAGGACAACGGCAGGATCAAACAGCCGCAGCAGACCGACCGCAACATGGCGGACAAGGACCTGCCGCGTGGCAGTGAACCGGAAACCCACGCCCGCAAGTAGTGGGGGGCGAGATCAGTGGCCGGCGTGTTCCGGCACGGGCACGGCCGGGACTATCGTGGTCACCGGCGCGGGTGTCTTCGAGCCGCGCTCTCCGGTCCAATCGACCACCAGTCCGTCGGAGTAGCTCTGCCTGGCCGCCCAACGCAGTTCACCAGGCTGGTCCGGATTGCGAGCCTGCAGCGCAAATTCGGCATACTGGTCCGGACCGAGCGCTCCAGCGCAATGTATCGCAACGATGCTGCCCGATGGACTGTGCTCCAGCGTCATCGACCAGCCCGGCTGCTGCCGGACCGAGGTGACACGGAGCCCTTCCGGAACGCGCAGGTCGAGCCGTACTGTATCGACTTGCTTCTCGTTCGGCATCCGCACGACGTAGACCTGCCGGGTGCCCGCAGCACCCTCGCCCGGAGCGACGGTGATGTGAGCCTGCGCTGGCGTCGTGACTGCAACAGCCATGATTGCGGCAAATATTGGGGTCGCGCGGCGCATCAAGCGGAGACCAGAACCGCCCGAACTGCGGCGATCGCCTCGGCTGCCTTGCTGCCGTCCGGACCGCCGCCCTGCGCCATATCGGGCCGACCGCCGCCGCCCTTGCCGCCAAGCGCCTCAACCCCGGCGCGGACCAGGTCGACCGCGCTGATCTTGCCGACAAGATCCTCGGTCACCGCCGCGGCGATGGCCGCCTTGCCCTCGGTCACCGCGACGATGGCGGCAACGCCGGAACCAAGTCGCTGCTTGGCAGAATCGAGCAGGCCACGCAGGTCCTTGGGGTCCAGCCCCTCCAGCACCTGGCCGGCGAACTTCACGCCGTTGATCTCTTCGTCCGCCGCCTCGGCCTTGGTGGCGCCGCCGCCGAGCGCGAGCGCCTTCTTCGCTTCGGCCAGCTCCCGTTCCAGCTTGCGGCGTTCGTCAAGCAGGGCTGCGACGCGGGCCTCGACCTCGTCCGGCGTGGTGCGCAGCAGGGCGGCGGTCTGCTTCAGCGCATCCTCGCGGCCCACAAGCCACTGACGGGCGCCCTCACCGGTCAGCGCCTCGATCCGCCGCACGCCGGACGAAACCGCGCTTTCCGAGACGATGCGCAACAGGCCGATATCCCCGGTGGCGCGCACATGGGTGCCGCCGCACAGTTCGACCGAGTAAGGGTTCGCCTCGCCCATCCGGCCCATCGAAAGGACCCGGACCTCATCGCCATATTTCTCGCCGAACAGGGCCATGGCCCCGGCGGCGATGGCGTCGTCCGGCGTCATCAGGCGCGTGGTCACCGCCTCGTTGGCGCGGATCTCGGCATTTACCTCGGCTTCGATCGCGGCGACGTCGTCGGCGCTGAGGGGCGCCGGATGCGAAAAGTCAAACCGCAGCCGGTCGGCCGCGACCAGCGAGCCCTTCTGCGTGACGTGGCCGCCCAGCCGATGACGCAGGGCCGCGTGCAGCAGGTGCGTGGCCGAATGGTTCGCGCGGATCGCGTCGCGGCGCTCAAGATCGATGTCGAGCTTCACCACGTCGCCCACGCTCAGCGTTCCGCTTTCCACGGTGCCGTGGTGCGCGTGAAGCCGACCGAGCGGCTTGCTGGTGTCCGAGACGGCAATGGCCAGGCCACCGGCCCCGGTGATGGTGCCGGCATCGCCGGTCTGGCCGCCGCTTTCGCCGTAGAACGGCGTCTGGTTGACGATGACGGTTACCGCCTCTCCCGCCATGGCCGAAGCTACCTCGCGCCCGTCACGCACCAGGGCAACGACCTGTGCCTCCCCGGTGGAGGCGGTGTAGCCGGTGAACTCGGTGGCGCCGACGCGTTCGGCAATGTCGTACCAGACCTCGCCGGCCGCCGCATCGCCGCTGCCCTTCCAGGCCGCGCGGGCCGCCGCCTTCTGGCGGGCCATCGCCTCGTCGAAGCCGGTGCGGTCCACACCGATCCCGCGCGAGCGCAGGGCGTCCTCGGTGAGGTCGTAAGGGAAGCCGTAGGTGTCGTAGAGCTTGAACGCAGTCTCGCCTGGCAGTTCGCCGCCCTCGCCCAGCCCGCCGGTTGCCTCGTCCAGCAGCTTGAGGCCGTTCGCCAGGGTGCGGCGGAACTGGATTTCCTCGCGCTGCAGCGTCTCCTCGATCAGCGGCTGGGCACGGCCGAGTTCGGGATAGGCCTGCCCCATCTCGCCGATCAGCGCCGGCACGAGCCGGTGCATCAGGGGCTCCTTCGCGCCCAGCAGGTGCGCGTGGCGCATGGCGCGGCGCATGATCCGGCGCAGGACATAGCCGCGCCCTTCGTTGGAGGGCAGCACGCCATCGGCCAGCAGGAACGAGGTGGAACGCAGGTGATCCGCTATCACGCGGTGGCTGGCGGTCTGCTCGCCCGCGGCCTTGACCCCGGTCAGCGCCTCGGATGCGGCGATCAGGGCGCGGAACGTGTCGGTATCGTAGTTGTCATGCTCTCCCTGGAGCACGGCCGCAACGCGTTCGAGGCCCATGCCGGTGTCGATGCTCGGCTTGGGCAGCTCGCCCACGATCTCGCCAGCGGTCTGCTCGAACTGCATGAACACGAGATTCCAGATCTCGATGAAGCGGTCTCCGTCCTCGTCCGGGCTGCCGGGAGGGCCGCCAGGGATGCTTTCTCCGTGATCGAAGAAGATTTCCGAGCAGGGCCCGCAGGGGCCATCGTCGCCCATGGCCCAGAAGTTGTCCTTCGTGGCGATGCGGATGATGCGGTCTTCCGGCAGGCCCGCGATCTTCTTCCACAGCTCGAACGCCTCGTCATCGGTGTGGTAGACCGTGGCGAGCAGCTTGTCCTTCGGCAGGCCCCATTCGCGCGTCAGAAGCGTCCAGGCATGGGTGATCGCCTGTTCCTTGAAATAGTCGCCGAAGGAGAAATTCCCCAGCATTTCGAAGAACGTATGGTGGCGCGCGGTATAACCCACGTTGTCCAGGTCATTGTGCTTGCCCCCGGCGCGCACGCATTTCTGCGAACTGGTCGCGCGCGGCACGGCGCGGGTTTCCAGCCCGGTGAACACGTTCTTGAACGGCACCATCCCGGCGTTGACGAACATCAGCGTGGGATCGTTGTAGGGAACGAGCGGCGCGGACGGCACAACCTCGTGCCCTTGCGAGCCGAAGTATTCGAGGAAGGACCGGCGGATTTCGTTGGTCGAGCTCATGGTCGAGCCGATAGGGCAGGCGCGCGCGGGCGACAAGCCGGAAGGCGAAGCGTGTCACCCGTGCGATGTGGATTGCTCTGTCGCTGTTGCCGGAACGAGCACCGAAAGTGCCTTCGGCCACGAGGCCAGCTTGAGCGGGAAGCGCATCCGCGCCAACTCTCCGTCAATGGCGACCCGGCGCACATGATGGTCGTAGATGCACAGCTCGGCCACATCTTCGAGCGACGCGAAGTCCTGCTCCGGATCCGCCCGGCCGACCACCAGCCGCAATAGAGTGCGGAGCAAACCGGCTCGGGTTGGCGCGGCCACCGCGGCGACGGAGAGCAGCCCGTCGGTCAGGCTCTCGCGCTGGCCGAGGCGCCCGGCCTCAAGGGCATAGCGGTTGTTGCCGATGAACAGCAGCGGCGTTGCGACCTTCTCCTCCGCCCCGTTCCACTCCATCCGGAAGTGCTCCACCTCCAACCGGCGCATGGCCGAGAGAACGGCGGGAATAGTGGCCAGCCACCTGGGCATGGCACCACGACGGTGCTCGCGCGCCTGGACGATGCGGGGGTAAAGACCCACCGAAACGTTGTTGACGAAGACCCGGTCGGCCACGAGTCCAAGATCGATCCGGGTCGCATGGCCCGCTGCAATGACCTCGGCCGCACCATCCAGATCGGCGGGAATGCCGAGCTGGAGCGCAAGGTGGTTGCGGGTGCCAAGCGGCAGAATGCCAAGCGTGCGGCCGCTTTCGGCAAGTTCCTTGGCGGCAGTGCCGAGCGTTCCATCGCCCCCGCCGACCACCACCGTCTGGCCATCTGCCCGGCCCACTGCCTCGGCAATGTCGGAACCGGCGACGCATTCGATCCGCGCCGCATGGCCCGCCTTGGCGAAGGCCTCGCTGAGGCGATCCGGCAAGGCACTGCCAAGCCGGGAGGCCGTACCCGCACGCGAATTGACGATGACCGCCAGCGGCATTCCCGGACGGGACGGGACATCGGCGGTTGAACGGTCGGCCACGGGAAGGAAATCCCGGTACGCTGCCCGCGTTCCATGACCAATTGGCAACAAAGCCCCTTGCGACTCGGCGCCAACAGGCAGACCATCGGGCCAGGTCCACAGCGCGTCCGACGCGGGCCAGGATTGGCCGGACATTCGCGCCCGACGCGCCTTCTGACGAGAGGAGGCGAACGATGGGCGGCAATCCCACAGCTGGTAAAGATACGGGTCGGGCGACTGGCACCACTTCCACCCGCGCCGTTGCGCTGGTCGGCCCGGCCGGAGCCGGCAAGACGACCCTTGCCGAAGCCTTGCTGTTCGCAAGCGGCACCCTTTCGCGGCAGGGCAGCGTGGAGGCGGGCAGCACGGTCGGCGATGCATCGCCCGAGGCGCGCAACCGGCGCGGCTCTACCGAAACAAACCTGATGCACTTTGCCTGGGGTCCGGACCGTTTTGCGCTGGTCGACGTGCCCGGCCCCAACGCCTTTGCGACGGACGGCCTTGCCGCCCTTCCTGCTTGCGACCTTGCCATCGTGGTGATCGATCCCGCGCCCGAGCGGGCGATGATGGCCGAGCCGTGGCTCCGACGCCTTGACGAGGCCCACATTCCGCATGCGATCTTCGTCAACAAGATCGAAACCGCACGCAGCGGGGCGCTGCGCCAGCTCGTTGCGGAACTCCAGCCGATGAGCCGAGCGCCGCTGGTGTTACGGCAAATTCCCATCCGCGAAGACGACCATGTCGTCGGCTATGTCGATCTCGCGCTCGAACGTGCCTGGCGCTATCGCGCGGGCACCGCCTCCGAGGCGATCGGCATCCCGGCGGGCCTTGCCGAGCGTGAGAGCGCGGACCGCACGCGCCTTCTGGAAACGCTGGCCGACTTCGACGACGGCCTGCTGGAAACCCTGCTGTCCGACGAGCAGCCGCTGCGCGAAACTGTCATGGCGGACCTGGCCGCAGACACGGCCGAGGGGAAGGTCGTGCCGGTCATCTTCGGTTCGGCCTTGGGCGACGGCGGGCTGCGCCGACTCCTGAAGCTGCTGCGTCACGAGACTCCGTCGCCGGCACTTGCCGCCGCGCGCCTGGGTCTTGCTTCCGGGGGCGTCTTTCACGCCTTCAAGGTGGCAAACGGAGGCGCCATCGGGCGGCTGGTGCTGGGCCGACTGTTCGACAGCACCCTGACCGAGGGTGACGAACTGTGCGGCCCGGGCGGCAGTATCAGGGCGGGCGCCGTACTTTCGGTGCAGGGCGAACGCTTTGCCAAGCAGGCAAGGGCGGAATCGGGGGACATCGTGGCCGTGGGCCGGCTTGAGGGTGTTGCCGTTGGTGACCGACTTGCCCGGCGCGGTGCCGCAATGCCCTCTCCTGCTGCGGTACTGCAGCCCGAGCGGAACGGGGTTGCCGCAATCACCGCGCGCAACCGCAAGGACGACGTGAAGCTGTCTGCTGCCCTTCATCGGTTGTGCGAGGAGGACGTCGGGCTCGACTGGAGCCTTGACGAAGCGAGCCGGGAAACGCTGCTGCGCGCGATTAACGAAGATCAGCTGGCGGTGGTGATAGAGCGGCTGGAACGACGCTTCGGCATCGCGGTGGATGCGCGGGGGCCTCGCATTGCCTACCGCGAATCGATCCGTAAGGAGGCAAGCCGGCGAGGACGGCACAAGAAACAGTCCGGAGGTCACGGGCAGTACGGGGACGTGACGCTGGAGGTCCGCCCGCTACCTCGCGGCGAAGGCTTCCGCTTTTCCGACCGGATCACCGGAGGTGCCGTGCCAAAGCAGTGGATTCCGGCGGTGGAACAAGGTGTGCGCGACGCCATGGAGCACGGGCCGCTTGGCTTTCCGGTGGTCGATGTCGAGGTCGTGTTGACTGATGGTTCCTACCACGCGGTCGACAGTTCGGAGCTGGCCTTCCGCCTCGCCGGACGGCTCGCCATGGCCGAAGCGCTCGCCGCCGCGGGGCCCTATCTGCTGGAGCCGGTCGCCCGGGTTACGGTGGACATGCCCGGCGCGACGGGGAGCCGGGCGAGCACGGCACTTTCGTCGCGGCGCGGGCAGATCCTGGGGCTGGCGCCGCATCCGGCCAGATCGCGCTGGGAGCGGGTGGAAGCTCTGCTTCCGCAGTCCGGGCTCGCCGGGCTCGATGCGGAGTTGCGCTCGCAGAGTCAGGGGCTCGCCGAGTTTTCGGCCAGGTTCGACCACTATGCGGAGCTGGGCGGGCGCCATGCCGATGAGGTGGTGAAATCCCGCGCCAGCCTTGCGGCCTAAAGTAAGGACGTCAGGCGGCAACGGCAAAGGCCGGTGCAAGAGGGAGGCAGCTCCCGCGCACCGGCCCTGCTGTTCCGGGCACCGCCAAAGGCAGCACCCCTTCGAAGATCAGGTGTCGTCGTCCGCGTCCGGGCCCGTCATCATCTCTCCGGCAAGACCTTCGGTGCGGCCACGGATCGCAGCCTCCAGCCGGTCACAAACTTCAGGATTTTCGCGCAGGTAGGTCTTGGCGTTCTCGCGCCCCTGACCGATGCGGATCGAATCGTAGCTGAACCAGGCGCCTGACTTCTCCACCAGACCCGCCTTCACGCCCAGATCGAGAATTTCGCCGATCTTGGAGATGCCCTCGCCATACATGATGTCGAATTCGACCTGCTTGAACGGCGGCGCGACCTTGTTCTTGACGACTTTGACGCGGGTGGCATTGCCGATGATATCGTCCCGGTCCTTGATCTGGCCGGTGCGGCGGATGTCAAGGCGGACCGAGGCGTAGAACTTCAGCGCGTTGCCACCGGTCGTCGTCTCCGGATTGCCGTACATCACGCCGATCTTCATGCGCAGCTGGTTGATGAAGATCACCATGCAGCGCGAGCGGCTGATCGAGCCGGTCAGCTTGCGCAGGCTCTGGCTCATCAAACGGGCCTGAAGGCCGACGTGGCTGTCCCCCATCTCGCCCTCGATCTCAGCCCGGGGGACCAGCGCGGCGACCGAGTCCACCACCAGCACGTCGATCGCGTTCGACCGCACGAGGGTGTCGGTGATCTCCAGCGCCTGTTCACCAGTGTCCGGCTGCGAGACGATCAGCTCGTCGATATTGACGCCAAGCTTGCGGGCATAGACCGGATCAAGCGCGTGTTCCGCATCGATGAAGGCGGCGGTGCCGCCGGCCTTCTGCGCTTCGGCGATCACGTGGAGGGCAAGCGTGGTCTTGCCCGAGCTTTCCGGCCCATAGACCTCGATCACGCGGCCGCGCGGCAGGCCGCCCACGCCCAGCGCGATGTCCAGCCCGAGCGAGCCGGTGGAGATCGCCTCCACCTGCATCGTCTCCTTCGAGCCGAGCTTCATCGCACTGCCCTTGCCGAAGGCGCGATCAATCTGCGCAAGCGCTGCGTCGAGCGCCTTCTGCCGGTCCGAATCCTTCATCGCGCCGTCTTTGCCTTCCTGAATCAGCTTGAGTTGAGCAGCCATTGCCACGTTCCCTTTGCCTAGTTGGCGCCGACCGGGAAGGTCAACCGTCGGCACCTTGTATTCTGTTTGTTCCACCTGAACAAGGGGAGAACAAAATTTTTTCAAGCAATGCGCAACGTGCTGTCAACTAGAGGAAAAAGGCCGTTACCGCGGCATTTTCCCCGATCTGTCGATACTGGGGATTATACGAGGATAGCTGCAGTTAGCCCGCCAGAACCATGGCGGGAGAGCCGAGGATCGCGGCTACCAGGCGAGATACGACCTCCCCCCTCGCCATATGTCCCCGCCGGCTTTGTAGCCGAGCCAAATGTTCTGCAAACTGTTCCCCGGCCGGCTCAATGCTGGTGTGACCCAGAACTTGCGATGACTTACCATGACGTGCCGCCCCAAGAAGCGTTCAGCCCTTCACCGCGCCGAGGACCTCGGCCACCTTGTCGGTGATCTGCTGCACCGAAAACGGCTTCGGAATGAAGAACATGTCCACCATGTCGATCTCGCGGCGAAGCTGTTCCTCGGCATAGCCTGACATGAACAGGATCGGCATGGCCGGAGCAATGGCGCGAATCTCGCGGGCCATGGCCGGGCCGTCCATCACTGGCATGACGACATCCGAGACGACGAGATCGAACCGGCGACCGAGCCGGACCAACTCCAGCCCCTCCTCACCGTCGCATGCCGCCGTCACTTCGTAGCCCTGCCGGGAAAGCGCCCGTTCGGCCACCGCGCGCACCGAATCCTCGTCCTCCACAAGAAGCACCTTGCCCCCGCCGGCCCACGTGCTCGGCTCGGTCCGGCCCTCGCCCCGGGCGGCCGGCGGCACGGTCCGCACCTCGCCGTGGTAGACGGGAAAATAGACCGAAAAGCGCGTCCCCTTGCCCACATCGCTCTCGGCGAAAATGAAACCGCCCGATTGCTTGACGATGCCATAGACAGTGGAGAGTCCAAGACCGGTGCCGCGGCCTTGCTCCTTGGTGGTGAAGAAGGGCTCGAAGATCTTGCCGAGGTGTTCCGGCGGGATCCCGCTGCCGGTATCCTCCACGAAGAGGGCGGTGTAGTCCCCCTGGGGCAGGATCTCGCTGCGCATTGAACGCACGTCGGCGCTGGTCACGCAGCGCGTCGACAGGGTCAGCCGCGCCCCGGCATCGACCCGGCCGTCGGGGCCGGTCAGGGCATCGCGGGCATTGACGACGAGGTTGACGATGACCTGTTCGAGCTGAGTCGGATCGGCCCGGACCGGACCGAGGTTGCGATCGTGGCGCACGTCGAAGCGGATCTTCTCGCCCACCAGCCGCTTCAGCATCTGGGCGATGTCGGAGACGACGTCGGGCAATTGCAACACCTCGGGCCGCAGCGTCTGCTGGCGCGAAAACGCCAGGAGCTGGCGAGTCAGGCTGGCGGCACGATTGGAATTGGCCCGGATCTGCTGGATGTCGTCATAGTCGCTGTCGCCCGGGGTGTGGCGCAGCAGCATGAGGTCGCAGGTGCCGAGAATAGCCGTCAGCACATTGTTGAAATCATGGGCAACCCCGCCGGCGAGCTGCCCGACCGCCTGCATCTTGGTGGCCTGGGCGACCTGACGCTTGAGGCGGGTTTCCTCGGTGGTGTCGGTCAGGCCGAGAAGTACGGCGGCCTCGCCCAGACCGCGGACCGCGGCGAGGCTGAGCGACACCGGATCGTCGGACTGGCTCTTCAACCGCACCGCGAGGTCTCCGGCGGCGGCCGGGCCCTGGGCATAACGGCGCACCGCGTCCGAAAGGGCCGTCTTGTCCTCCCGCACAACGAGGTCCGACGGAAAAGGCGGGGGAAGGTCCCCCTCGCGCCCGGCGGCCCGCATGAAGGCAGCGTTGGCGAACAGGAAACGCCCGTCGCGGTCAGCCATGGCCAGGCCCAGGGGGAGCTGGGCCAGCAGCGCCTCCAGATGCGGGATCGCCGCGTGCCCCTCAGTCCCGCTGGTCCCGCCGCCGATGCCCATGCCGGAATCGACCAGCAGCATGAGCGAAGGGGTGTGGTCCGGATCGGGCGCATGGGCCGCGTCGGGATCGGCAACCGGCAAATAGTACATGGTGAGCGGTGTGCCGCGCGCGCCTTCCCGCGCCCAGGTGATGCGGTCCTGTTCGTCCTGATGCAGAAGGGTCACGAATTCGATGCCCGTCAGCGCGAAGGCAGGGTCACCGGTCGCCCGCTGGGCGAACCCGCTGCTCGCCGCCCGGATGTGGCCATCGGGATCGACAATGGCAGCGTTGATTCCCGCAAGCGACAGGGCCCGCCCCAGCTTGCCATCAAGGTGGCGGACGAGGTCCGTGACGGGGTCCGGCTCGGAAATCGGCTCGAAACGCCAGACGAGGAAATCGTCCCCCCGCCCCGCCCGGATCGCCTGGACCGCCCAGGCCCGGCCCTCGCCGCCAATCCGGTCGACCCGGGCCTTGCCGTCCCGCCAGCCTTCCCGTGCAGCCTTCGCCAGGGCCTCGAGCGCGGGGAACTCCAGCGGCAGGCGCGGCGGCGCGGCCGAGGCGCCGAACCAGCCTTCATAGGCTCGGTTGGCGCAGACCAGCCGGCCGGCACGGTCGGTAATGGCAACGCCGGCGCCGCTGTCCTCGATCGCGGCGAAAGTGACCGCCCAGTCGGGGCTGGCCCATTCCGCCTCGCGTTCGACAGGCCGGCGGCGGGAGAGCAGCCAGCCAATCGCGCCCAGAACGGCGGTGCCCCCGGCGAAGGCGACGACGAGCGCGGTCTGGCCGGTCGCGAACCAGAGGAGTGCGAGGGACAGCACCAGGCCGGCAGCAACGACTGCCCAGTCTGCCTTCTGGCCGGACCGCTCGGCCACCCGCGCGTTCATCCCGGCTGGGGCGCGGTGCGCAGCTGCGCCGCGGCCAGCCGATGCCGCCGCTTGCGGGCTACCCAGTGCCGCCAGGCCACGCTGGTCAGCACATAACCGACCGAGGCGAGTACCGTGGCGATCACGAACAGGCCCAGCGCCGTGTCCAGCCCGGCGCCGGTGATCTGTTGCAGGAGATGATCGGTCTGGGTGTGCTGCATGGTTTCGCTGATCGGCTGGATGCCGGTCATCGCATCGAGATGCAACAGCCACTCCCCGATTTTGTAGGCAAGCGCCACGAGGAACACGTAGATCACGGGAAAGCCGATGAAGGTCGCCGCCATTGCCGCCGGAATGTTGGCGCGGACGAAAACCGCGACGAACATGGCGACAACGAAGTGGGCGAAGGGGATCATCACGCCCACGAACAACCCGAGCGCCACCCCCCGCGGAACCGACCGCCGGTTCATGCGCCACAGCTCGGAGCGGAAGATCAGGTGCGCAAAGGGCCGGACGAAGCGGTTCTTCTCCAGCGTTTCGCGCTGCGGAACGTGCGATTTCAGCCAGGAGACAAGGCGACTGCCCATCACCCTGCCTCATCCATCGCGGCACGGCGGGACGCCTGGCTGACGCGGCGCTTGTGCCGGACCCACGCTCCCCAGGCGATGCCGGATAGCAGGTAGCTTACGGCTGCGGCGACGATGGCCACCACGACCAGCCCCAGTGCCAGTACCTTGCCCTCGGCCGTCAGCCATTCGATGAACTGCCAGGTGTCGGTTACGCTCAGCAGGCTGTCGATTGGGTTGGCGTGGAACATGGCGTCGAAATAGAGCAGGCGTTCGCCCACCTTGTAGGCGCCGGCCCAGATGAACGGTGTCGTGAACGGGTTGGTGATGAAAGTGGTCAGAGCGGCAACTGGCACGTTGGCCCGCACCGACAGGCTGAGAAAGGCCGCGAACAGGACCTGTGCGAAGGGAACGATGATCCCCACCAGCATCCCCAGCGCTACGCCGCGCGGAACGGAGCGGCGGGTGAAGCGCCACAGCTCGGTTGCCAGGACGCGGTGCGCGAACGGCCGGACCAGGCGGTTACGCCCGATCTGTTCGCGGGTGGGCATGTTGCGGTGGGCCCAGACCCTGATTTTGCCAATCATGGGAGTTCTCGTAGCACGAAGCGAAAGGTCCGATCCGACCTGCCGCGAAAATGCGAACTAGCGCACCGCGCCTTTCCGCCCGGTGAAGGGCCGTGACATTCAGCCATGGTCGCGCATCAGGCGCTGCTGTTCGCGCTTCCAGTCGCGCTCCTTGATGGTCTGGCGCTTGTCGGCCACGTTCTTGCCCTTGGCGAGAGCCAGTTCCACCTTGGCGCGTCCGCGGCCGTTGAAATAGATTGAGAGCGGCACCAGGGTCATGCCCTTGCGCTCCACCGCGCCGGTCAGCTTGGCAATCTCCCGCTCGTGCAGGAGGAGCTTGCGGGGGCGCTTCGGCTCGTGGTTGAAGCGGTTGCCGTGGCTGAATTCGGGGACGTTGGAATTGATCAGGAAGACCTGACCATCCTTCACCTCGGCGTAGGATTCCGCAATCGATCCCTCGCCAAACCGCAGGCTCTTCACCTCGGTCCCGGTCAGTGCGATACCGGCCTCGAACACGTCCTCGATGAAATAGTCGAACCGCGCGCGCCGGTTTTCGGCAACGGTCTTCTTCTTGTCGAAGGCGGTGGGAGTCGGGCGGGCCATCTTCGCCGCCATGTAGGGACGGAATGCGCGTTTAGGAAGGGGTTCAGGACAGGCGCGCGTGCCGCACGAAATCGACCTGAATCACTTCCGCTTCCACCTCCCGCACCCGCCCGGCCCGACCGCGCCGGGGCCGCTTGCCGGCCCGGACGGCAGCCCGGGTCAGCAGAAGCGCCGAGCGGGCGACCGCTTCCGCGTTCAGCGAGATGGAATGCCCGTCGGGCAGCAAAAGGCGAACTCCACCCTCGCCGCCGGGCATAACGTGAATGGGGGCTTCAAAAACCCGGTCGCGAAATCCAGCGCTCATGAAGCGTAAACACCAGTTTTCCGCCCGGGGTTCCACCGTCCGTCGCGCCCTTCATTCCACCCGCCCCGCCAGCATGAACGGCAGATTTACGGGCCGTTCAGAGAAGTCCGGCGTGGCCCAAGGCGGCGTCCACCGTCGCCTTCGCCGCATCCCCACAGGGCACCAGCGGAAGGCGCAACTCTTCCCCGAACCAATCCAGCAGCCGTGCCATCGCGTACTTCGCCGGCGCCGGCGAGGCATCGCAGAACATGGCGTTGTGGAGCGGGAACAGCCGGTCGTTCAGCTCGCGGGCACGCACCAAGTCTCCCGCTGCCAGCGCAGCCTGAAATTCGGCGCAGAGCGCCGGCGCGACATTAGCCGTAACCGAAATGCAGCCAACCGCCCCCGCCGCGAAAAACGGGAGGGCGAGACCGTCGTCGCCCGAAAGCTGGCAGAAGTTCGGACCGATCCCGAGGCGGTGCTCGGTCACCCGGTTGAGATCGGCCGCGGCATCCTTGATGCCCACGATATTCCGCGGATAGCGCCGCGCCAGCTCAATCACCGTGGCGGGCTTCAGGTCGGTAACCGTGCGGCCCGGCACGTTGTACAGTATGATCGGCAGGTCGGAATGTTCGGCCAGATAGGAGAAGTGGGCCAGAAGGCCCTCCTGGCTCGGCCGGTTGTAATAGGGCGCCACGACCAGTGCCGCGGCGGCTCCGCACTTGGCCGAGAAATTCATGTGCAGCAGCGCGTTCATCGTGTCGTTGCTGCCGCAGCCGGCAATGACGGGCACCCGGCCTGCCGCCTGCTCGATGCAGACTTCGATGACCCGATGGTGCTCGGCATTGGACAGCGTGGAGTTCTCCCCGGTGGTGCCGCACGGCACCAGGGCGGCAGAACCGCTCTCGATCTGCCAGTCTACCAGCCGGCGAAAAGCCTTCTCGTCGAACGCTCCGTCGCGAAAAGGCGTTACCAGGGCCGGAATCGAACCGGAAAACATGGACACATTCCCTGCTTTTGCCCCATTTACCCGATAGCTCCTGTGGACGGGAGCATCGGCCCATGGGGCCATGTGATATATGGCGCCTGATAAGGAGCGTTGGGCGAATGTCTAGGGTGGTCCGCAAGGCCGTGGCTGCGTCCCTGCTGGTTTTCGTAGCGCTGGAAGGTCCGGCCTCGTCGCAGAGCGTCTCGATCCCGGTGGTCCAGCCGCTCCCGGCGCAGGCCAACGCCGTCGGGGGCCCCGGCCAGACCGCTGGCCAAAGCTATGCCATCCCGACGAGCGGGGAAGGGTCGGAGTGGGATCGCGCGCGGGCCCAGCTGCGGACGACCGCGGCCTCTCCTGCCGCCGAGGCCATTGCGCGCTGGAAGACCTTGTCCAGCTACGACAACCTAGCCTTTACCGACTATTCTCGCTTCCTGCTGAGTTACCCCGGCTACCCGGACGAGGACCGCCTTCGTCGCAACGCGGAAAAGGCGCTGGACCGCGGGGCCGCGTCCCCTGGGGAGATCGCCGCCTATTTCGACCGCGTCGCGCCGCTGACCAATCCGGCCCGCGCCCAGTACGCGCTGGCCCTGTCCGCGCTCGGGCGAAGCGATGCCGTCACCCAGGCCCTGGCCGCGTGGCGGGGCGGCACGATGAGCGACAGTGCCGAACCCGCGATTCAAGGTCTCGTCGCGGGACGCGCGACGCAGGCCGACCAGGATGCCCGGATGGATGCCCTGCTCTGGGCCGGGGCGACCCAGCAGGCGCAGCGCCAGATCGCTGCTGTTTCCCCGGCACGGCGGGACATCTTCGCATTGCGCCTTGCCGCCATCGGCGGGAGCGACCCGGCGGCGCAGGGGCTGGTCGTCCCCACCTGGGCGAGCAGCGATCCCGGCTATCTCTATAATCGCGCGCGCCAGCTGGTCTCATCCGGCCGCTCCGGCGAAGCGGCGCAGCTTCTGGCCGGACGCGGCAAGCTGGCCGCCCTGCCGCTCGATCCCGAAAAGTGGGTCTCGCTCCAGCTGGCCGCCGCCCGCGGCGCCGACGCGGCCAGCGCGGCACGCATCGCGGGGATGATCGACGATGCCTTCGCGCCGGGGACCGAAATAGCCAAGGCGAGCTTCAAGCTGCGCGACGATTACACCTCGCTGATGTGGCTCGGCGGCACCAGATCGCTGTGGAGCCTGTCCAGCCCGCGGATCGCGGCGCCGCTGTTCTGGCGCTACGGGACGGCCGCAAAGACCCCGCAGACGCGAGCCAAGGGGTATTACTGGGCCGGCCGTGCCCTGGCCCAGGCAGGCGACACTGCTGCCGCCAACCGGTACTTCGAGCAGGCGGCGAGCTATCCCGACCAGTTCTACGGCCTGCTGGCGCTGGAGCGGCTTGGCCGCCCCGTGCCCCAGTATGCCGCCAGCGCTGCGGTTTCCCCCACCCCGGCGCAGCGCCAGACCTTCCTCTCGCGCCCGATTGCCAGCGCGGTGCGCGAGGTTGCACGCGAGAGTGACTGGCCCACGGCAGTGCGATTCTTCCGGGAAATCGCCAACCAGGCCGAGACCCCGGCCGACCACCAGATCGTTGCCGACATGGCGCGCGAACTCGGCCGCCGTGACCTTGGCGTAATCCTCGGCCAGGCGGCCGGGGCTGACGGCATCCGTGATTTCCAGCACGTTGCCTTCCCGCTGATCCCGACCCCGACCGGGACTGACTGGACCATGGTCCACGCGATCAGCCGGCAGGAAAGCCAGTTCGCGCAGAACGCCGTGAGTCACGCCGGCGCGCGCGGCCTGATGCAGCTGATGCCACGCACGGCAGCCGAGCAGGCCGGCAAGATCGGGCTTGCCTTTTCATCATCGGCGCTGATGGACGAGCCAGGCTACAACCTGAAGATCGGCGACGCCTTCTTCGGGCGAATGATGCGCTATTACGGCGGGTCCTACCCGCTTGCGGTGGCCGCCTATAACGCGGGGCCCGGCAACGTGAACAAGTGGCTGCGCGCCAATGGCGATCCGCGAACCGGCGCCGTCGACTGGATTGACTGGCTGGAGCGGATACCGATCTCGGAAACGCGCAACTACGTCCAGCGGGTGCTGGAGAACGCAGTCGTCTACGAGGCGATGAATCCAGAAAAGGCGAGCTATCGCGGCGCCAATCCGCTCAGCCATTTCCTGGGTAAAGCGGGCGCAGGATAACGCTTAGGGTCCGTACCGACCTAATCCTGTCGGTTCGCCAGCAAGGCCTGTTCGCGGGCTTGCTCCCCGGCGATGCGGCGTGCGCGCGCATCGGCGATGGTGGTCTCGCGCCGGGCAAGAGCTTCCCATGCAGCGCCCGCGTTCAGGTATTTTTCCCGCAACATTGGCAGGTCGGATTCGGCTGCGGCCTGAGCACACTGTCGCGCCTGATCCGTGTAGAAGTCGCCAGCGACGGTCATGATCTTTCTCCGCAAGTTGTGCCGCGCCGGGCCATGGGGCCCGGAACGGCGGAGGATTCAGCCGAGGATCGCAAGGACCTCGGCACTCAATTGGCGGGGGCTGAGCAGGCTGGTGCCGCATTCCGGGGCGGTGGCCCGGGCCGCACGGTGGTCATGGCGGTGCTCATGCCCGCGAGCCGGCCCCCTGCCCGGGCGCCGGCGTATCGTAAATTCGGTTGTCATTGGTATCCTTAACGCGCGAGGCGCGATTTGGTTCGTGTGGGTTGTGCTGAATGGTATGCTGCCAGTGCCGGATAGTTCGCCGGTGATCGCCCGCGCGGAATTGCGGCGGGGCGGAAAAGGCATGAAGCCTGACGGACCGCCGATTACCCCAGCCGGGTTTGCCGCCCTGCGCGCCCGCTACGACCACCTGCTCGGAACCGAGCGCCCGGCGATAGTCGAGGTCGTCTCCTGGGCGGCGGGCAATGGCGACCGCAGCGAGAACGGTGACTATCTCTACGGCCGCAAGCGGATGCGCGAGATCGACCGGGAGCTGGCCTACCTCGCCCGGCGGATGAAGGCCATACGAGTGATCGATCCGGCCCGGCAGGCGGACACGGCCCGCGTCTGGTTCGGCGCCACCGTGACCATCGCCGACGAGGACGATAACCAGCGGACGGTAACGCTCGTCGGTGATGACGAGCAGGATGCGGGCAAGGCCCTGATCGGCTGGTCCGCCCCGCTCGCCCGGGCTCTGCGCGGCGCGGCGGTGGGCGATCTGCGCCGCGTCCTGCTTCCGGGCGGCGAGAAGGAATGGGAGGTGCTGGCGATCTCCTACCCGCTCCCCGCCTAGGGAAAGCCCCTAAGGCGCCGGCATCGCGGGGCTAACCACACCTGTGCCATGCCCACCCGGCAATCGCACGCGGGGCAGGGATATGGAACAGCAGGATCTCATCGTCGTCGGCAGCGGACCGGCCGGGCGCCGCGCCGCGGTCCAGGCCGCCAAGCTCGGCCGCCGCGTGCTGGTCATCGAGGGCGGTCGCCGTGTCGGCGGGGTTTCGGTCCACACCGGCACGATCCCGTCGAAGACCCTGCGAGAGACCGCGCTCAACCTCTCCGGCTGGCGCGAGCGCGGGTTCTACGGCAGCTCCTACCGCGTGAAGGAGGTGATCTGCGGCGAAGATCTCGGCATGCGGCTGGGCAAGACGCTGGAGCATGAAGTGGCCGTGCTGGAGCACCAGTTCACCCGCAACAACGTCCGCTGCATGGCGGGCATGGCCCGGTTCACCGGCCCGCACGAGCTTGCCGTGAGCGGGGAAGACGGTGCCGAACAGATCGTCTCGGCCGAAAAGATCCTGATCGCGGTCGGCACCGAGCCGTTCCGGCCTGCCGATATTCCCTTTGACGGCTTTCACGTGGTGGACAGCGACGCAATCGTCAGCGCCCCGCGCGTGCCGCGCAGCCTTACCGTGGTCGGCGCCGGCGTGATCGGCCTTGAATACGCGACCATTTTCTCCGCGCTCGACGTGCCCGTCACCCTGGTCGAGCCGCGCGAGACCTTCCTCGATTTCGTCGACCGGGAAATCATCAACGAATTCATTCACATCCTGCGCGACCGGGGCATGGCCATGCGGCTCGGCAGCGCGGTCGACCGGATCGAACGCGGACCGGACGGCTGGCCGGTCACCTGGCTGGCCGACGGGCGCCGGATCCGCTCGGACATGGTGCTCTTCGCCGCAGGACGACAGGGCGCGACCGCAGCGCTGGACCTTGACCGGTGCGGCCTTGCCGTGGACCATCGCGGGCGAATCACAGTTAATCCGGACACCTTCCAGACGGCAGTGCCGCACATCTATGCCGCCGGGGACGTAATCGGCTTTCCCAGCCTTGCCTCGACCTCGATGGAACAGGGCCGAATCGCCGCCTGCCACGCCTTCGGCCTGCCCGTGCCGCCCGCCCCCAAGTACTTCCCCTATGGGATCTATGCCGTGCCCGAGATCAGCACGGTCGGCCTCAACGAGGAGGAAGCCCGCCAGCGCGGCATCGGCTACGAGGTCGGCATTGCCCGCTTCCGGGAAACCAGCCGGGGCCACATCATGGGGCTCCATTCGGGCATGATGAAGCTGCTGTTCTCGCTGCGCACTCACCGCCTGCTCGGCGTGCACATCATCGGCGAAGGCGCGACCGAACTGATCCACATCGGCCAGGCCGTCCTCAACCTCAGGGGAACGCTCGAATACTTCATCGAGAACACCTTCAATTATCCGACCCTTGCCGAGGCTTACAAGGTCGCGGCCCTGGACGCCTGGAACCGAATGCCCCCGGCCGTGGCGCCGTGCGACGATCCCGCCGAGACAGCGACTGCCGAAGCCGCCGAATAGGTAGGACTACGCAGGACTGGTCAACGTCGCCACAACCACGAAGGGTTAGGGAATGCATGGGTTCGCGCCACGAGAAACTCGCCTCGGACGATAAACTTGATGTTCAAATTCCTCTCCAAGTCTTCCACCGCAGAAGGCGCCATTGCCTCATCTCCAGCAGATCCGGCGCAACCCGGCCGGTCCGCCCGGCAGGAGCTTCTGGCGACGATTTCCACGTTCCTGATCACCCATGACCTCGACGTGACGCCGGCCAACCTCTCCCTGGCCTACGCCGCCTTCTCCGGCGCGGACCTTGATCTTGGCCGGCGCATCACCGCGCGGGAGATTTCAGGAGAGGACATTACCCAGGCCTGGCTCGACAAGCAGCGGCCTGCCGATCCCGACGAGGCCGAGGCCGCCGAGCGTGCCGAGGCCGAGGCCATGATGATCCGCCTCGATTCCTCGCTCGCGACCTTCGCTGCGGCGACCTCGCGGGCCGAAGGTGCAACCGCGGCCTATGGAGCATCGCTCACGCAGGAAGTCGGCCGGATCTCTGATCCCGCGACAGCGGGTGACATCGTGGCGAACCTGGTGGACATCACCCGCGCCATGATCGAACGCACCCGCGACATCGAACAGGAGATGAAGAAGTCCTCGCAAGAGGCTGACAGTCTTCGGCAAAGTCTCGAGAGGGCCCGGCGCGATGCGGAGATCGACCATCTTACCGGCCTGCCCAACCGCCGCGCCTTCGAAGGCGTGCTGGAACGCGAATACCGCGCCGCCCAGCTGGACATAGACTTGCTCTCGGTCGCCTTCTGCGACATCGACCACTTCAAGCAGGTCAATGACGTGCACGGACACGAGACGGGGGATCGGGTAATCCAGGCGATCGGCCAGGTCCTCGCCCGCATCTCGGACGATCGCTGCCACGTTGCCCGCCACGGCGGGGAGGAGTTCGTCGTCCTGCTGCGCGGGCGGAGCGTGGACGAGGCCAAGGCCATCCTCGACTCAGCGCGGGAACAGCTCTCCGAACGGCGCTTCGTCAACCGCGTTACCGATGAGGCGATCGGCCGGATTACTTTTTCGGGCGGAGTCGCCAACGTGTTCGCCTCGTCCGATCCGCGCGATGCTCTGGCTGCCGCGGACGAAGCGCTTTACCGGGCCAAGGCGGAAGGGCGGAACCGGATCTGCATCGCCAACCCCTAACGCCCGGCCATGCCGGAGGACGCGGGCCAAATCGTCGCGACGCCTGGCCTCGCCCAGCGGGAAGGATTTCCCACAAGGCAGGCCACCCGCCGCACAGTCGAGCGAACCTCCGCCCCGAATTGGTGCCGCACCGAGATCGGGATGCACCGCGTGCCGAAGCGTTCGGGCCGGCATAGGCGCGGTTTGCGAACCGGATCGTCCCGTGGCGCGTGACCCGGCAGATCATCTCCAGCTGGCCATCAAGAATGTCTCGCAGGAGATGGTCTGCTCCACGATGCCCCCGATCGCCTTGCGTCGCATCTACGCCACCTGACGCACCGCGCGGCAAAATCGCTTGATGCGGGCGCCCCACTTGCCGGATAGCCGGACCATGTCCGCTGCCCGCCATATCTGCCACCCTGCCCGGCTTCTGCTCGGCTGCGCGCTTGCATGTACTTTGCTCTGCTCGACCCAGCCCGCCGTTGCGCGTGACGGCCTGGGCATTTTCGGTAGCTGGGCCGCCTTCCGCGATCCGGCCGTGCCGCGCTGCTACGCCATCGCCATGGCTCAGCCCTCGCCTTTCGCGCGGACGTTCCAACCCTATGCTGTCATTGGCACCTGGCCTCGGCGGGGCGCGCGCGGACAGCTTCACCTGCGCCTGTCGCGGCGGACGGCCCCTCAGGCCAGGGTCATCCTGCGAATCGGTGCCCAGCATTTCATCCTGGTCGCCGGCCAGGCCGACGCCTGGGCCGCCGACTCCTCGGCCGACGCCGCCATCGTTGCCGCGATGCGCTCGGCCACGGCGATGACTGTCTCTTCGCGCGACGATCACGGGCGGCCCTTCGGCAATACCTATGACCTTGCCGGCGCGGCCACGGCCATGGACACGGCCACTCTGGCCTGTGCACGGCTCTAGGATTCCGCCCCGATTGCGCCTATATGCGCGGCCTCCATGGCCTACACTGAACTCATGCCGATCCCCGGTCACATCGACCCGGTCCCCGTCCCGCGCCCCGGCCTTGTCGGCGGCGTTACCGCGCGTGCCGATGGCCGGATCGACCTGACCGGCCTTCCCCGCCAGCGGATCGCGGCCCTGTTCGGCGACGCCGGGCTCGATGCCAAGGCGGCCAAGCTTCGCGCCAAGCAGGTGTTCCACTGGATCTACCACCGCGGCGTGACCGGGTTCGACGCGATGACCGACATCGCCAAGACCATGCGGCCATGGCTGGCCGAACGCTTCGTCATCGGACGGCCTGAAATCGTGCTCGCCCAGCATTCGCAGGACGGCACCCGCAAGTGGCTGCTGAAGACGGCCGACGGCCATGAGTTCGAAATGGTCTTCATCCCCGACGCAGACCGGGGCACGCTCTGCGTCTCGTCGCAGGTCGGGTGCACGCTGAACTGCCGCTTCTGTCACACCGGCACGATGCGGCTGGTCCGCAACCTGACGCCGGGCGAGATCGTCGGCCAGGTCATGCTCGCCCGCGATGCGCTGGGGGAATGGCCGCGCGGCGGCGGCACCATGGCCGGGCTGGACGAGGAGGAGGACGAACAGTCCTACACCTCCGACGGGCGCCTGCTGACCAACATCGTGATGATGGGCATGGGCGAGCCGCTCTACAACTTCGAGAACGTGCGCGACGCGTTGAAGATCGTGATGGACGGCGATGGCCTTGCCCTGTCCAAGCGGCGCATCACCCTGTCAACCAGCGGCGTCGTGCCGATGATGGCGAAGTGCGGCGAGGAAATCGGCGTCAACCTTGCCGTCTCGCTCCACGCAGTATCGAAGGACGTGCGCGACGAGATCGTGCCGATCAACCGCAAGTATGGCCTGGAAGAACTGCTCAAGGCCTGCGCCGACTATCCGGGGGCAAGCAACGCGCGGCGGCTCACCTTCGAATACGTGATGCTGAAGGACAAGAACGACAGCGACGAGGACGCGCGCGAGCTGGTCCGCCTGATCAAGCAATACAAGCTGCCCGCCAAGGTCAACCTTATCCCGTTCAATCCGTGGCCGGGGGCGATCTACGAATGCTCCACCCCCGAGCGGATCCGACGGTTCTCGGAAATCGTCTTCGAAGGCGGAATCTCCGCCCCCGTCCGCACGCCCCGCGGGCGTGACATCGATGCGGCCTGCGGCCAGTTGAAGACTGCGGCGCAGAAGATGAGCCGGGCCGAGCTGGACCGGCTGGCCGAGGAGAAACAGGCCGCGCTGGGCTGAGAAACCGCGCCCATCCGGTCTGCGCTGGCGAAAATCGGATGCAGGGTGCCCTCACGCCCACGGCGTCAACCGTGCCCCCAGTGCCACAGCCCGCACCACGCCGCCGATCCACAGGTCGCCGCGCGCATCCTTGCGGACCAGAATCCGCCCGTCAGCGCCGACCTTCCGCCCCTGCGCGGCAACGTAATCCCCATCGGCCAGACCCGCGCCGAACAGATACTGGGCCGCCGCCGCGTTGAGGCTGCCGGTCGCTGGGTCCTCGCACAGTCGGCCGGTCGCATCGGCGAAGAATGCACGCAGCTCCCAGGCCACCCGCCCGCCATCGCTGCGGCGGGCAATCAGGCCGATATCGGTCGGCACCGTGGCCCGGGCAATCGGCTCCGCATCCAGCAGATCTTCCAGCGTGGCCGGGTGAAGCAGCTTCCACCCCGGTCCGTTGCTGGCGTGAACTGCCGCGACAACTGCCCCGGCCTGCACGCCCGCTATCCGGATCGCCTCTGCCCTTTCCTCTTCGGACAGCGCCCCCCAGCGCACCAGCGGCGGCGCCTTGAACGAAAGCGAGCCCACCTCGCGCCGGACTTCAACCAGTCCGATCCCGCATTCCTGGATAATCATCCCGGGGTGGCGCGGCTCACCCCCGGCGGCCAGCCAGGCGAAGGCGCTGCCCAGCGTTGGGTGCCCGGCGAAGGGCAGTTCGCCCGCCGGATAGAAGATCCGCACCCGGTAGTCGGCGGCCGGGTCGGTCGGAGGCAGGAGGAAGGCCATTTCCGACAGGCCCAGCCAGCGGGTCAGGGCCAGCATCTGGTCGTCCGAAAGGTCCGCACCGCCGTGAACCACGGCCAGCGGGTTGCCGCTCTGCGCTCCGTTTGCAAATACGTCGACAAGGTCCAGTCTCATCACATCTTGGTGCCACGAGCGACCGGATTTCGGAACCCCTTCCCGGCCCGGACCGTTCGACGCTACGCAGGGTCCACCACCCGAAAGGACATGTCATGAAGAAGGCCATCATCGCAGCGACGGTCGCCGCCGTCGCGCTTCCCGCCGCCCCGGTGCTGGGCGATCCGCCGCCCTGGGCCCCGGCTCACGGCCGCCGCGCGCATGACCAGGCACGGATCTATGATCAGTATGGCCGCTATTCCGCGCCGCACCGTCTCGGTCGTGACGACTATGTCTGGCGGGGCCGCGACGGGCGCTATTACTGCCGGCGCGACAATGGCACGACCGGACTGGTGGTCGGCGCGGCGCTTGGGGGGCTGCTGGGCAATCAGATCGCCGGTCGCGGGGATCGCACCCTCGGCACCATCCTTGGGGCGGCCGGAGGCGGCCTGCTTGGCCGGGAACTCGATCGAGGCAACGTTCGCTGCCGTTGACCGCGAAGCCCGGAGCGGCATCCGCATCGCCCCGGGCCGGGCCGATCAGCGCGAAAAAGCGCTGGAAAGGCGGAAGGTGGCCTGCGCCGCCGCGCCGTTCACGTAACGCACCCGGTACAGGGTGGCGGACGAAAATGTCCCGGTGAGGCGTGCCATCACCTGCGCCGCGCTGTTTGCCGCCACCGCCTGGCTCAGCACTGGCTGGTAGGTTGCGCCGGTGTCCAGCGACTGCTCGACGAACAGGGTGCCCGCCTGATCGGCATAGGCAATCGCGTGGAAATAGGCATATTGCGAGGCCGAGGTGAGCACGCGACCGGTCCCGGTGAACGTAGCCGATGCCGCCAGCGCCGTGGTCGAATCGGTATAGCCCGTGCCGACGTTGGACAATACGTTCGGCGTCCCGGTGATCGAAACGGTGCCGAGCGCCGATGCGCCGCCCGCCAGTGAGACACCGGTGACGGGCGGCGCCTGCCGCTTCTGAGCCAAAGTCAGCGCCACGGTGCCGCTGGTGTAGGTCGAAACGCGGGCCCGGACATAGGCTGCGGTTGTCGCAAAGCCATAGATCCCCGCCGCCGTCGTGGTCAGCACTGGCGAAGCGTTCGCCGCTGCCAGCGAGACGACCGGAAGCGCGATCCAGGTCGCGTTGTCGTTCGACTGCTCGTAGGTGACCGTGCAGGTGGTCCCGGGGTTCGTCACATGGAACGATCCTCCGACGAAGCCGGTGTTCGGCACCGACACCAGCACCGAGGCCGCCGAGACGGAGCCGCTGGTGCGCAGCCCATCGGTCACCGCGTCGGGCGCCGTGCCCACCGGCGTCGCCCGGAGCTGGGTGTCCGTCAGGCCCGCAAAGGAGGCCATGCTGACTGCCACCGGAGCGGCCCGCAGCTGCGTATCGGTCAGACCGCCGAACGACGAAAGCGATACCGACACAGGACTGGCGCGCAGCTGCGTATCGGTGAGCCCGGCGAGGCGGCCATGCTGACCGGGACCGGCGTTGCGCGGAGCTGGTCGTCGGTCAGCCCCCCGAAGCTTGATAGGCTGACCGGGACGGGCGCGGCGCGCAATTGCGCGTCGGAGAGGCCGGAAAAGCCCGAAACACTCACGGGGAGCGGGCTGGCCCGCAGCTGGGTATCGGTCAGGCCAAGGAACGAGGTCAGGTTGACCGATAGCGGCGCGGCCCGCAGCTGGGCGTCGGTCAGCCCGCCGCCGCCCTGCCCGCCCACGCTGACGGGGATCGGATTGTCCGTCGTGACGAGTTGAACCGAACCGTCGGGGTTTGTGTAAGCCAGAGCGGAAGCGGTGGTGAAACCGGCAGGAAACTGGATTTGGGGGGAAGGCATGGCGGGATCTCCTCAGGCGCGATTCGCCCGTGATCGCCGTTTTGGATTGTGTAGGAAACTATTTTTACCATTGTGGTTATCTTGGCCCCTTCCGCGCCCGCCCCGTCTGTGCTTCTATGCCCTGATGAATCGTCCGCACATTCTCGTTACCGGCGGAGCCAAGCGGATCGGATCGCTGGTCTGCCGGGCCTTTGCGGCAGCCGGCTGGCACGTCATCATTCACTATGGCACCTCACGTCCGGCTGCAGAGGATCTTGCCGCCACGCTCCCCAGCGCCGAAACCCTGCAGTGCGATTTGGCCGATCCGGATGCCGCCGAAGAAATGGTGTGCACCCTGGCCGCGCGGCTCGAAGATTGGCGGGTTCTGGTCAATTCGGCCGCCGTGTTCGAGTTCGACGGGGCTGACCGGATCGACCCTGGAGTCTTCGCGCGGGCCATGGCCGTCAACGCGCAAAGCCCCGCCCGGATGGCCCAGGCCTACTTGCGCGAGGGCCGCTCGCGCGCCAGCCGCTGCGTAATCGATTTCCTCGACCAGAAGCTGGAGAACATCAATCCGGACTTCTTCTCCTACACCATGGCCAAGGCCGCCTTTGCGGCGGCCACGCGGATGCAGGCCATGGCGGCAGCGCGGCCGGAAGACCGGGTCTACGGTATAGCCCCGGGCGCCATGATGCCCAGCTTCGACCAGAACCCGGACGAGCACGAGGTCAGCGGCCGGATGAACCTGCTCGGTCGCCTCACGGCTCCTGAGGAACTGGCCGAGGCCGCATTGTTCCTTGCAGAGGGGTCACTGGCCAGCGGGCAGGTCCTCTACGTGGATTCCGGCCAGCACCTCCTATCTCAGCCGCGCGATGTCCTGTATCTTGCACGGGAGGCGACGACGCGCTCCGGCTGAACCTGCTGGGAACAAGGTGCCACCTCGCGGGTTCCTCCGGATACGGGGAGGTCCATGTGCATGTGGTTACTCGACAAGATGCTCCGCGCCCTCATCCGGCAGGGCGGGCTTATCGTCACCGACCATGACGGCAAAACCTACACTTACGGGGATCCCCTGGCCGACCCGGTCCGCATCCGCCTCACCCGCAAGGGAACGGCCTGGCGGATCGCGCGCGACCCGCGGCTGGGCGCTGGCGAAGCCTACATGGACGGCGAATTGCTGGTCGAGCCACCCTGCGACGTGCGCGATCTGGTTCTGCTGGTCATGGGCAACGGTGCCCTTGCCGGCCGGGAGGTTGACGCTCCCAGCCCGCTGCGCCGCGGGCTCGACCAGGTGCTGTGGCGGATGGACCAGTTCAACCACCGCGCCCGCGCCAGCCGCAACGTGCGCCACCACTACGATCTCACGCGCCAGTTCTACGAGCTGTTCCTTGACGAGGACCGCCAGTACACGATGGCCTACTGGCGCTCGCCCGAGGCGACGCTGGAAGAGGCGCAGCGCGACAAGAAGGCCCTGATCGCCGCCAAGCTCCGCCTTGGCCCCAGGCCGGATGGCAGCCCGATGCGCGTGCTGGACATCGGCTGCGGCTGGGGCGGCCTCGCGCTCTATCTGAACCGGCACTACGGCTGCGAGGTGCTGGGCGTCAGCCTCGCCCCGGACCAGGTCCGCTTCGCGCAGGAGCGGGCGGCGGCCGCCGGCGTTTCCGATAAGGTCCGCTTCGAGCTGATCGACTACCGCGACGTGAAGGGCACGTTTGACCGGATCACCAGCGTCGGCATGATCGAGCACGTCGGGGCGCGCCATTTCGGCGAATACTTCGCGCGGACCAACGAGTTGCTCGCCGACGACGGGATCATGCTCACGCACACGATCGGCCGCACCGGCCGTCCCGGCCGGACCGACGCATGGACCCGCAAGCACATCTTCCCCGGCGGCTACATCCCGGCGATGAGCGAACTTGTCGGCGCGGTCGAGAACACCGGCTGGCAGCTCGGCGACGTGGAGATCCTGCGCTACCACTATGCCCACACCCTGCACGAATGGTACACGCGCACCACGGCGCACGAGGCAGAGATCACCGCGCTTTACGATGCGCGGCTGTTCCGCATGTGGCAGTTCTACCTTGCCGGCGCCGAGCAGGCCTTCCGCTTCGACGCGATGGTCAACTTCCACCTGCAGACGGTGAAGCGCCAGTCGGTCCTGCCGATGACGCGGGACTATATCGCGACGGAGGCCGCCCGGCTGATGGCCGCCGAGCCGGCGCCGGAATGGCACCTGGCGCAGGCCGCGGAATAGGGCGCCGTCCCGGTCAACGGTTGCGAACCGTCCCCCCACCTGTTAGGCGCGCGCGCTAAATTCCATCCCCTCGCGCGGAGCCCGTTCATGTCCGATATCAAGAAGGTCGTCCTCGCCTATTCGGGGGGCCTCGATACTTCGGTGATCCTCAAGTGGCTGCAGGTGACCTACAACTGCGAGGTGGTGACCTTCACCGCCGATCTCGGCCAGGGTGAGGAGCTGGAGCCGGCGCGAGCCAAGGCCAAGCTGATGGGCCTGCCCGACAGCAACATCTACATCGACGACCTGCGCGAGGAGTTCGTGCGCGACTTCGTCTTCCCGATGATGCGCGCCAACGCCCGGTATGAGGGTGACTACCTGCTGGGCACCTCGATCGCCCGGCCGCTGATCTCCAAGCGGCTGATCGAGATCGCCCACGAGACCGGCGCCGATGCCGTCGCTCACGGTGCCACCGGCAAGGGCAACGACCAGGTCCGCTTCGAACTGTCGGCCTATGCGCTCGACCCGAACATCAAGGTCATCGCCCCGTGGCGCGAGTGGGACCTGACCAGCCGCACCGCCCTGATCGCCTGGGCCGAGGCGCACCAGATCCCCGTGCCCAAGGACAAGCGCGGCGAAAGCCCCTTCTCCACCGACGCGAACCTCCTTCACACCTCGTCCGAGGGCAAGGTGCTGGAAGATCCGTGGGAGGAAACCCCCGACTACGTCTATTCGCGGACCGACAATCCGGAGGATGCGCCCGACCAGCCCGAATACATCACGATCGATTTCGAGCGTGGTGACGGCGTTGCGCTGAACGGCAAGGCCATGTCCCCCGCCACGCTCCTTGCTGCGCTGAACGATCTTGGCCGCAAGCACGGCATCGGCCGGCTGGACCTCGTCGAGAACCGCTTCGTCGGGATGAAGAGCCGCGGCATGTACGAGACGCCGGGCGGCGAAATCTATGCACGTGCCCACCGCGGAATCGAACAGATCACACTGGATCGCGGCGCGGCGCATCTGAAGGACGAGCTGATGCCGAAGTACGCGGAGCTCATCTACAACGGGTTCTGGTTCGCGCCCGAACGCGAGATGCTGCAGGCCGCGATCGACCTCAGCCAGGAAAAGGTCTCCGGCACGGTCCGCCTCAAGCTCTACAAGGGCAGTGCCTCCGTGGTCGGCCGACGCAGCCCCAACTCGCTCTATTCGGAGCGGCACGTGACCTTCGAGGACGACGCGGGCGCATATGACCAGAAGGACGCGGCAGGGTTCATCAAGCTGAACGCGCTGCGCCTGCGGTTGCTCGCCCAGCGCGACCGCTGAAATCGCGAAAAACCGCGCCCTTTGACGGGGGCTTCCGATTCTGTCCACCGCTTGGACGCACTTATCCACCAGTGCGGCGTGGAGCTGTGGATAATTTGCTTGAACGACTCGGCGGGTGGGCGCAGCCTCTGTCTATCGGAACGCGGGATTAATTGGCGGAAAGATGCGGGAAACCGCTGAAATCCAAAGGTTTTTCGCGCAGGAAGAGACGGCGGCAAAGCCCGCAGCAGCAACGGAAAACACGTCCGGACCCGATCTTTGGAAAAGGACCGAGCGAACCGAAGGTGCAGTGAGCGGCTTACCGACGGATGACCGCTTTCGCGGCCGGAACTCACAATGCGAAGGGTCGCAACGAAACGCCTCTCACGAGGCCGATCGGATCGATCAGTCGGGTGACGAAGAGCCACGGAAACGATCACGGAACCGCCAGGCGTCCGGCGACGGTGCGAGAGGTTGCCATACGGCAATTCTTTCCCGCATCCCAGCCACGCCTGACGGGACCGGACGCCAGGCCAGGGATCAGGGGGACGCAGCGGCCCGGCCGCCTGCACTCACAGGTTACCGCCCGGCGGGCACCCTTCGGGTTGCCGGATCCAGGTTGCCGGAAAGGCTGGTACCTTCGGGTGCCCGCTGGATCGGCGCCGTGATCCACCGGACAGGAGCGTGACAGCAACGCTGCGGGGAAGGCAGCCGCAAGGCCGGCCGAAACCGAGGCGAGCCCGATGCGACGAGCATCGCGATGCAAGGCACCCCCCGGTGCATTCCTCGGGGCGCTCGGGAGCATCACAGCGGCGGCCGAACCTCTTGAAAGCCCGTGTCTGCCAGACCGTGAGCAGGCACAGGTCCGGGAAAGGCGCGATGGTCGGTACAAGGTGCGCGGGGCTCACTCCTCACGCACCGTGTCCAGCCATGCAGCGCACAACCGAAACGGAGCCCTCGGAACGGCGGGCGAGAATGGGGCTGGCGGTAACGCCGGCCCCATTTGTCGTCAGGCCCGGGGCCTGGACGGCCTCAATCAGAACGCCGCCTCGTCCAGCGCCATCATCGCACCCTTGCCCGCCTTGATCGCCAGGAAGCAGGCAGTGGCCTGCGGCAGGACGCGCTCGAAGAAGAAGGTCGCGGTCTTAAGCTTGGCATCATAGAACGCCGCGTCCTCGGCGCCCTCAGCCAGCTTCCCGACCGAAATCTTCGCTGCCTTGGCAAAGCAGTAGGCCATGGCGACGAGGCCCATCAGCCGCAGGTACTCGGTCGCCGCGGCCCCGGCCTCCTCCGGGTCCTTCATGCCCTTCTGCGCAATGGTCGCGCTTGACAGCTGCAGCGCGCCGAAAGCCTGCTGCAAGGCCGCTACCATCGGCTTGAGCGGCCCATCGCCCCCGTTCTCCTCGATGAACTGCGACACCGGGTGGAACAGCGAGCGGAGATAGCGCCCCGTGTGGGCCGGCAGCTTCCGCCCGACGAGGTCGAGCGCCTGGATGCCGTTGGTCCCTTCGTAGATCATCGCGATCCGCGCATCGCGGGCATACTGCTCCACTCCGCTCTCGCGGATATAGCCGTGCCCGCCGTAGACCTGCACCGCAAGGTTGGCGCTCTCGAAACCGAGGTCGGTAAACAGGGCCTTCACCACCGGCGTCATCAGCGCCACGAAGTCTCCGGCGCGCTGGCGCACTTCGGGATCGTCGGTGTGCTTTTCCGCATCAAGCGCGCGCGAAACCCAGCCGGACAGGGCGCGGCACCCTTCGTTGTAGGCCCGCATGGTCATCAGCATCCGCCGCACGTCGGGGTGGACGATGATCGGATCGGCGGCAAGGTCGGGCCGCTTCGGGCCGGACAACGACCGGCCCTGGAGGCGGTCCTTCGCGTACCACACGGCAGACTGGTAGGCCGCCTCGCCGATGCCGAGACCCTGCACCCCCACCGAAACGCGTTCGGTGTTCATCATCGTGAACATGGCCTCCAGCCCGCGGTTGGGCTCACCGACCATCCAGCCGACCGATTCCTCGAAGTTCATCTGGCAGGTGGCCGAGGCCTTGATCCCCATCTTGTGCTCGATCGCCTGGCAGCGCACTCCATTGGACGGCCCCGGCGTCCCGTCGTCCCTGGGCAGGAACTTGGGGACGATGAACAGGCTGATCCCCTTCACCCCCGGCGGGGCGTCGGGCAACCGGGCCAGGACGAGGTGGACGATGTTCTCGGTCAGGTCATGCTCGCCGGCCGAGATGAAGATCTTGGATCCGGTGAGCTTGAAGCTGCCGTCGTCCTGCGGCACCGCGCGGGTGCGCAACATGCCCAGGTCCGTGCCGCAATGCGGTTCGGTCAGGCACATCGTGCCGGACCATTGCCCGCTCACCAGCTTGGGCATGAACCGCTGCTTCAGTTCCTGCGATCCGTGGCCATCCAGCGCGGTGGTCGCGCCGTGGGTCAAGCCGGGATAGAGGCTGAACGCAACGTTGGTCGCGCAGATCATCTCCTCGACCAGCTTGTTGAGCGCCTCGGGCAGGCCCTGCCCACCCCACTCCTGCGGCGAAGCGAGCGCGGCCCAGCCGCCGTCCACGAACTGCTGGTAAGCCTCCTTGAACCCGGCCGGTGTCCGCACGGCGCCGTTTTCGTAATGGCAGCCCTCCTCGTCGCCGCTGCGATTGAGGGGCAGCAGCACCTCGCGGCAGACCTTGGCCGCCTCTTCCAGCACGGCGTCGGACAGGTCCGGCGTAAACTCGGCCAGCGCCGCGATGTCGCCGAAGCCGTCACCTTGGTGCAACTCGTTGAGAACGAAGCGCATGTCGCGCAGGGGTGCATCGTAGACTTGCATCGCTCTTCTCCACGCCGCTTCAGTTGCGCAGCGGCTTTCCGGTTTCCAGCATCTGATCGACCCGCGCCTGGGTCCGCGGTTCGCGCACCAGGCTCATGAAGGCCTGCCGCTCCAGCGCCAGCAGGTCCTGCTCGGTGACGACGTCGACCGGGTCCGCATCGCCACCGGTCAGGACCGTCGCCAGCCGCTCGGAGACGACCATGTCATAATCGGTGGCCAGCCCGCGCGCGTGGAACCCTTCGGCCGCAAGCTTCAGCGCGGCCTGCCCCGTCGCGCCGGGCAGGTAGTACTCGGGCGGGGCTGGCGGCTGGTAGCCGTCGACCAGCGCCAGCGCCGTGGCCTTGGCATCGGCCAGCAGGCGATCGCGGTTCATCGTCACCCCGTCGGATGGGCGCAGGAAGCCAAGCTCCCGCGCCTCGGCGGCGGATTTCGAAACGGTTGCCGTGGAGACCGTCTCGAACACCTTGGCCACGGCCGGCATCGGCCCCCTGGGCAGGGCGGGGTTCTTCCTCCAGCGGTCCAGCATCTCGCCGCAACCGCCCCAACCCGGCACGAGGCCGACGCCGCATTCGACAAGGCCGATGTAGCTTTCGGCGTGGGCCTGGATCGCATCGGCGTGGAGCAGGATCTCGCACCCTCCGCCCAGCGCCAGCCCGGCCGGAGCGCCGACCACCGGGAAGGGCGCATATTTCAGCGCCTTGTAGGCCTGCTGCCCGCCCGCGACCAGCTTCTCGATTTCGCCCCAGGCCGCGATGTTCACCGCGAAGATCGCCAGGCCAAGGTTGGCCCCGGCCGAAAAGTTCGCGCCTTCGTTGTAGACGACCAGCGCCTTGAACCGCTCGCTCACCAGCGGGATCGCCTTGCCGATCAGCGCCATGACATCGCCGTCGAGCGCGTTCATCTTGCCGGTGAACTCCAGCGCGGCCACTCCGTCGCCCACATCCCACAGCGCGGCCGAGCCGTTCCTCAGCAGCGGCTCGGAGGCGAGCTTCACGTCCTCCAGCAGCAACACGCCTTCAGGCCGGACCAGATCGTGGTACTCTCCGTCGGTGCCAAGAAACTGGCGCCGCCCGTTCTCCACCCGGTAGAAACTGCGCTCTCCGGCAAGGATCAACAGCGCCGGCACGGCAAGGCCCTCCACTCGCAACCGTTCCGCCAGCTTCGCCGCGCCGATCCGGTCTATCAGCTCGAACGGGCCCCAGGTCCAGTTGTACCCCAGCTTCATCGCCGCATCGACCGCCGCCACGTCGCCGGCAATCGCCGGGACGAGGCTCGCGGCATAGGCCAGCGTCGCCCCGAGCACGGCCCAGGCATAGGCCCCGGTCGTGCCTGGCAGTGCCAGCAAAGCTGCAATGTCGCCGCTCCCGGCCTTGCCGGGGAGCTTGGCCGCGGCAATCACCGGCCGGTATTCGCCGCTTGCAAGGTCGATCGCTTCCTTTCGCTTTCCGGCCTCGCGGTTGATCCGGTAGAACCCGCCCTTGCCCTTGCGGCCGGTATAGCCGTCAGCGATCATCTTTTCGATCAGCGGCGCGGTCCGGGCGATCGCCTGGTAGGCATCGTCCTTGGGCAGGGTGCTGGTCAGGCTCGCCTGCAGGTGCGGCAGCAGGTCGATGCCAACGAGGTCGACCAGCCCGAAGATCCCGGTCTTGGGCACGCCCATGGGCCGCCCGGCGATGGCATCGGCCTCCTCCACCGTGAGGCCGAGATCGAAGGCGGCGTTGAGCCCGGCCTGGATCCAGAAGGTGCCGATGCGGTTGGCGATGAAGCCGGGCGTATCCTTGGCCCGCACCACGCTCTTGCCCAGCGCCCGGTCGGCGAAGTCGGCGATCCGCGTCACGGTCGCGGGATCGCTGTCCGGCCCGCCGACCACCTCGATCAGCCGCATGTAGCGGGGCGGGTTGAAGAAATGGGTGATGAGGAAATCACGGCGGAACCCCGCCGAACGGCCCTCCACCAGCTGGCCCAGCGGGATCGTGGAGGTGTTGGAGGACACCGCCGCGCCCGCCCGCTTCAGCGGCTCCAGCTTGGCATAAAGCTGCTGCTTGAGATCGAGCCGCTCGATGATCGCCTCGACGATCCAGTCGCATTCGGCCACCCTGGCCAGATCGTCCTCGATGTTGCCGATCTCGATCAGCCGGGCCGCGGCCTTCGACATCAGCGGGGCCGGATCGGTCTTGAGCAGCTTCTCCACCGCGCCCGCCGCCACCGCGTTGCGGTCCGCCGGATCGCGCACGATGTCGAGCAGGAGGACCGGAACGCCGGCATTGGCCACCTGCGCCGCGATCGCCGCGCCCATCGTGCCGGCACCGATCACGCATACCTTGCCGACGCCATGGTTGTTCGCCGCGGCCATCACACCGCCTCCAGCACGGTGGCAATGCCCTGCCCGCCACCGATGCACTGGGTGGCAAGCGCATAGGTGCCGCCCTCTCGCTTCAGCAGGGCCGCCGCCTTGCCGACGATGCGCGCCCCGGTTGCGCCCAGCGGATGGCCGATGGCGATGGCCCCGCCGTCTAGGTTGATCCGCGCCGGATCCAGCCCCAGATCCCGGATGCAGGCGAGCGACTGGCTGGCGAAGGCCTCGTTCAGTTCGATCACGTCAAGCTGGTCCACCCCGATTCCGGCGCGCGACAGCGCCTTGCGGCTGGCCTCGACCGGGCCGATGCCCATGATCTCCGGCGCGCAGCCCGAAATGGCCACGCCCTTCAACCGGGCAAGGATTGGCAGGTTGTGCGCACGGGCATAGTCCTCGCTCGCCACCAGCACGGCGGCCGCGCCGTCGGTCAGCGGCGAAGAGGTGCCGGCGGTTACCGTGCCGGTGGCGCTGAAGGCCGACTTCAGCGCGGCGAGGCCTTCCGCCGTGGTGTCGGGCCGGGGCGTGCCGTCGGTGGCAATGGTGCCGGCCTTGGTCTCGATCGGCACGATCTCGTCAGCGAGCTTGCCCGCGGCAAGGGCGGCGGCGGCCTTCTGTTGGCTGGCGAGGGCGAAGGCGTCCTGCGCCGCCCGGTCGATCCCGTACTTGCCTGCCACGTTCTCCGCCGTGTCGCCCATGCCGATATAGGCGGCACTGCGGGCGGCGAGCGCCGGATTGGGCATGGGATTGTAGCCAGACATCGGCACCCGGCTCATCGATTCGATTCCGGCGCAGACGAAGACCTCTCCGGCACCAAGCTGGATCTGCCCGGCGGCATAGTGAACCCCGCTCATGGAAGAGCCGCAGAACCGGTTCATCGTGATCCCGCCGACCGTCAGCGGCAGGTCAGCCAGCAGGCCGACCATCCGCGCGACGTTCAGCCCCTGCTCGCCCTCGGGAAAGGCGCAACCCATCACCACGTCCTCGATATCCGCCGGGTTCACGCCGGTACGCTCCACCAGCGCGCGAATCACGGCAGCGGCAAGATCGTCCGGCCGGACCCGCGCCAGGGCGCCCTTGCCGGCGGGGTGGAACGGAGACCGGGCATAGCCGGCGATGACCACGTTGCGCATCTGGAACCTCTCACTTTGCCTTCCGGCATAATGCACGAAACGCACTTTCGCTTGCACGTTCCCTATAGGTGCATTAGTTTACGTAAACGTCAAGTGGCAATGGTGGACTGAAGCGAACGGACATGACGGATGACGGCGGCGATCCGATGAACCCGGCCCCCGGGGATTCCCTCATGGGCATCCAGCAGGCCGCCGCCCTGCTCGGCGTCACGCACCGCACCTTGCGTTTTTATGAGGACGAAGGCCTGATCGATCCCCAGCGCGCAGGGACAACGCGGATCTACTCGCGGCGCGAGATCGCCCGGATGCAGGTGATCCTGCGCGGGAAACGGCTGGGCTTTTCGATTAAGGACATCCGCGAATACCTCAATCTTTACGACGCCGATCCGGAACACGCCGGCCAAACCGCCGTCCTGCTGGACCGCGCCCGCGCGCGCCTGACGGATCTGGAGCAACAGCGCCACGCGCTGGACCAGACCATCGGCGAACTGGAGGATATCGTGCGCGAATGCGAACAGCGGCTGGCGAAGATCGGAAAGGGCTGAGCAGCTTTCCGAACCCTGGCCCAGCCGTGTTCACCCCCCGCGCAGCAGCTTCACGCCATAGTCGCGCTCGAACATGTACAGCAGCAACCGGATCGCCTCGCCTCGCGGGCCGGTGAGGCCGCCGTCGCGCTCGATCAGCAGGCGCGCATCGTCATGGGCCAGCGGCAGCAGGGCGGAAATCTGCTCCAGCGTGGCAATGCGAAAGGCCGTCTCGCCGGACTGGCGGGTGCCCAGCAATTCGCCGCCGCCGCGCAGTTCGAGATCCTCTTCGGCAATGCGGAACCCGTCCTGGGTCTCGCGCATCAGGGCAAGTCGCTTGCGGCCGGTTTCCGACAAGGCCTCGCCCCGCAGCAGGAGGCAGGTCGACTTGCCCGTCCCGCGCCCGACCCGGCCGCGCAGCTGGTGCAGCTGGGCCAGTCCGAACCGCTCGGCCTGTTCGATCACCATCAGGGTGGCGCTGGGCACGTCGACGCCCACCTCGATTACCGTCGTCGCCACCAGCAGCCGCGCCTCGCCTGCGGCGAAACGTTCCATCGCCGCGTCCTTCACCTCGGGCCGGAGCTGGCCGTGGACCAGCACCGCCTGGTCCCCGAAATGGGCCTGGAGCTCGGCAAAGCGCGCCTCGGCGGCGGCAATGTCGGCGGTCTCGCTCTCGCGCACCATCGGGCAGACCCAGTAGGCCTGGTGCCCGCTTGCAAGGTGCCGCGCCAGCGCAGCCACGACATCGCCGATGCGCTCCACCGCCACGACGCGGGTATCGATCGGCTGGCGGCCGGGCGGCATCTCGTCCAGGCGCGAGACGTCCATCTCGCCATATTGGGCGAGGGTCAGCGTGCGCGGGATCGGCGTTGCCGTCATCGCCAGGCAATGCGGCGTGCGACGGCCCTTCTGGCTCAGCATCAGCCGCTGGCCGACCCCGAAGCGGTGCTGCTCGTCGATCACCACCAGCGCGAGGTTGCGGTAGGCCACGGTGTCCTGGAAAATCGCATGAGTGCCGACGCAGATGTGGATCGATCCGTCGAGCAGGCCCATCAGGATCGATTCCCGCGCCCGGCCCTTGTCCCTCCCGGTCAGCAGGGCGATGGTCACCCCGGTCCCGGCGGCCATCCGCGTAAGGGTCGCATGGTGCTGGCGGGCAAGGATCTCGGTCGGCGCGAGCAAGGCGGCCTGGGCCCCCGCCTCGACCGCGATCAGCATCGCCTCCAGCGCGACCACGGTCTTGCCCGAACCGACGTCACCCTGCAGCAGGCGCAGCATCGGCGCGGTCTGGGCAAGGTCCGCCTCGATCTCGGCAATGGCGCGCTGCTGCGCCCCGGTCAGGCCGAACGGCAGGGCGAGCTTCTGCCGCAGCGCGCCGTCGCCCCGCAGCGGCGTGCCCTGCTGCGCCCGGTTGGCGCTGCGCACCAGCATCAGCGCAAGGCTGTTGGCCAGCAGCTCGTCATAGGCCAGCCGGTCCAGGGCCAGCCGGTGTTCGCCCCGGTGCGCCTCGCGCAGCGCCTCGGCCCAGCGCGGCCAGCCCATCTTGGCGAGGAGCCCCGGCTCGATCCATTCGGGCAGGTCCGGCAGGTGTTCCAGCGCCTGAGCGGCAAGGGCCGCGATCCGGCCCTGGGTCAACCCCTCCGACAGCGGATAGACCGGCTCGCACAGCGTGCCGAGCGCGCCGGCGCCCTGTTCGGCCACGTGATCGGGGTGCACGATCTGCAGCATCTGCCCGTATTGGTCGAGCCGGCCGGCGATCCACCGCCGCTCGCCCAGCGGAAGCTGCTTCTTCGCCCAGCCTGCGTTGCGGCCAAAATAGGTCAGCGCACAGATGTTGCCGGCCGCATCCTCGGCCAGCACCCGGAACGGCGCCCGCGGCGATCCGCCGGAACGGTATTCGCGCGGGGTCAGCGCGATGACGATCTGCTCTCCCGCGCTGGCCTCGTCGAGATCGGCGATCGCCCGGCGCTCCACGAAGCGGTCCGGCAGGTGATAGGCCAGGTCCTTGGTGCGCGTCAGGCCCAGCCGTTCGAGCGGGCGCTTCAGCCCCGGCCCCACGCCCTTGAGGCTGGCCGTCTCGACGAACAGGGGGTTGAGCCGTTCGGGGCGCATCGCCCGGTTCATAGTGGCTCGCGGCAAAATGGCCAGATCGCCGCACCCATGGCCACGCAGTGCGGTGGATCCGCACGACATTTGATGCAGCGCATGGTTCGCCGTGGCATAAGGGCGCAAGGGTGGGTCATAACAAGGAGAGCCCCATGCTTCTGCCCCACGGTACGGTCATCGCCATTGTCGACGGCCAGCACTTCGAACTGTTCCGCAACGCCGGAAACGAAGCCCATGCCGAACTGGCGGCCCTGCCCACGCCCACGCTGGACAGCCACAACCGTTCGGGCACCGGCCAGCACTCCCATCCGGGAAATCATGCCGATTCAGACGTTTCGGAAGGCGCCCATGCGATCGCCGCAGTGGAATGGCTGAATGCGCAGGTCCTCGGCCACAAGATCGACAATCTCATCGTGATCGCCCCGCCGCGAACCTTGGGAGAAATGCGCCGACACTACCACAAGCAGACCGAAGGCGTGCTGCTGCGGGAAGTTGTCAGGGAACTGTCGGGCCGCAAGGCGCCCGACGTACTGGCCGCGCTGAGGGCCTGAACGTTCGGGCGCGGCGCACCGGTTGATCTCCGACGCAGCATGGCCTAGCGGGCCTCCCATGGACGATGCCCGCCTCAAACGCCTGCACTTCCGCGCGTGGCATCGCGGCACGCGCGAGGCCGACTACATGATCGGCTGCTACTTCGATCGCTTCCACGCGGAATGGGGCGAGGCCGAACTGGTCTGGTTCGAGACGCTGATCGACGAGGAAGACGTCGACATCCTCGGCTGGGCGCTCGGCACCCTCAGCGTCCCCGACGAATACGCGGGGCCGATGATGGAGCGGATGAAGCGCCTCGATTACGTCGACATTCCGCGGTGACCCGGGAACTGGCGTTCGGCGCCGCGCCTTTGCTGCTCTGAACCTTCTCCATGCCCGACATTGCCCGCATCCTTTCCGCCGCCACCCCGCTGACCCTCGCCGCTGTCGCGCGCGGGGCGCAGCCGCTGATCCTTGCCGACCTGGCACGGGCGGCGCGGGGCACTGGCGCGGGTGGCCGGGCCGTGTTCGTCGCACCGGACGAAGGCGCGATGCGCGCCATTGCCGAAGCCGCGGCCTTCTTCGCGCCGGAGCTGGACGTCGTCGAGTTCCCGGCGTGGGACTGCCTGCCCTATGACCGGGCGAGCCCCGCCCTCTCGGTCAGCGCGCGGCGGCTGGCGGCGCTTTACCGGCTCCAGCTGAGCACCGGCAAGCCGCAGCTGCTGGTCACGACGATCAACGCGCTCCTCCAGCGCGTGCTCACCCCGTTCCGCATCCGCGAGTCGGTGCGCAAACTGCGTCCCGGCATCGAGATCGGGCGGGAGAGCCTGGTCGCCCTGCTCCAGCGGCAGGGCTATTCGCGGACCGACACCGTCGTCGATGCCGGCGAATATGCGGTGCGCGGCTCGCTGTTCGATATCTACCCCTCCGGCCTCGAACAGGGCCTGCGGCTCGATTTCTTCGGCGACGAACTGGAAACGCTGCGCCTGTTCGATCCCGCCACCCAGCGCTCGATCGGCGAGGTCCCGGCCCATCTCCTGCTCCCCGCGAGCGAGGCCCTACTCGATGATGCGACGATCAAGCGCTTCCGCACCCGCTACCGCGAAAGCTTTGGCGCCAATGCCACGGAAGACCCGCTTTACCAGGCGGTCAGCGATGGGCGCCGGCTCGCCGGGATGGAGCACTGGCTGCCCCTTCTCGAAGAGCGGATGGCCACCCTGTTCGACCACCTCGGCAAGGGCGATCTCATCGCGATGGACAGCGCCGCGCTCGGCGCCGCGGACGAGCGGCTGGGCGACATTGCCGACTACCACGCCAGCCGCCGCGAAACCGCCGGCAAGGCCGCCGGCTCCTACCGCCCCCTCGCCCCCGACGCGCTCTACCTGACCCGCGCCGAACTGGACGAGCGCCTCTCCGGCTGGCCTGTCCACCGCACCGAGATCTTCGCCCAGCCCGAAGGCCCGGGCATCGTTGACTTCGGCTTCGGCTCGGGCCGGGACTTCGCCCCCGAACGCGCCCGGGGAGACAACGTCTACGAGGCCGCCGCCCGCTATCTCACCGGCCAGGCCAAACAGGGCCGCAAGGCGATCATCGCCGCCTACACCCTCGGCAGCCGCGCCCGCCTCGCCTCGATCCTCGGCGAGGCGGCCCAGCCAGTCCCCGCCCTGGCCGACACCTGGCAGGAGGCCCTCGGCCTTGCCGCAAAAGGCGTGCCGGTGGCCCTCGTCCTGCCGCTCGAAACGGGCTTTTCCGGCGAAGGGCTGGAGGTCGTCACCGAGCAGGACATCCTGGGTGACCGGCTGGTGCGCCGCAAGAAGCGCAAGAAGGGCGCCGACGCGTTCCTTGCCGAACTGGCCGCCCTCTCGCCAGGCGACCTCGTCGTCCACATGGACCACGGCATCGGCCGCTACGAAGGGCTCCAGTCAGTCCCCGTGGGAGACAGCCCGCACGACTGCGTGATGCTGGTCTACGCCGGAGGCGACAAGCTCTACATCCCGGTCGAGAACATCGACGTCCTCTCCCGCTACGGCAGCGACAGCGAACTGGTCGCGCTGGACAAGCTGGGCGGCGAGGCCTGGCAGAAGCGCCGCGCCCGGCTCAAGGAGCGGATCCGCGAAATCGCTCACGAACTGCTCAAGGTCGCCGCCCAGCGCGCCCTGCGGCAGGCCCCGGCCGTCGTGCCGGACGAACACTCCTACGGCCCCTTCGTCGACCGTTTCCCCTGGGACGAGACAGAGGACCAGGAGCGCGCGATCGACGACGTGCTGGAAGATCTTGCCGCCGGCCGCCCGATGGACCGGCTGGTCTGTGGCGACGTCGGCTTCGGCAAGACCGAGGTCGCCCTGCGCGCCGCCTTTGTCGCGGCGATGGGCGGGGAACAGGTGGCGATCGTCGCGCCCACCACTCTGCTGGCCCGCCAGCACTACACCAATTTCAGGGAACGCTTCGCCGGCTTCCCGCTCGAGGTCGGCCGGCTCTCCCGGCTGGTCCCCGACAAGGAGGCCAGGGCCACGCGCGAAGGCCTTGCCGAAGGCAAGGTCGATGTCGTCGTCGGCACTCACGCGATCCTTTCCAAGACGGTGAAGTTCAAGCGCCTCGGCCTTGTTATCGTTGATGAAGAGCAGCGCTTCGGCGTCACTCACAAGGAAAAGCTCAAGCAGCTGCGCGCCGACGTTCACGTCCTCACCCTCACCGCCACACCGATTCCGCGCACGCTGCAGATGGCCATGTCCGGCCTGCGCGAACTGTCCACCATCCAGACCCCGCCGGTCGATCGCCTCGCCGTGCGCACCTACGTGATGGAATGGGACGACATGGTGATGCGCGAGGCCCTGCTGCGCGAACACCACCGCGGCGGGCAGAGCTTCATCATCGTCCCGCGCATCGCCGACATGCCCGAGGTCGAGGAGTGGCTGCGCAAGACCGTGCCCGAGGTCCGCTTCATCACCGCCCATGGCCAGATGAGCGCTGGCGAGGTGGAAGAGCGGATGAGCGCCTTCTACGAAAAGCAGTACGAGGTCCTGCTCAGCACGACGATCGTCGAAAGCGGGCTCGACATTCCGAGCGCCAACACGATCATCATCCACCGCGCCGACCGCTTCGGCCTTGCGCAGCTCTACCAGCTGCGCGGGCGGGTCGGCCGGTCCAAGTTGCGCGCCTATGCCTATCTCACCACCCCGGCCGACACCCAGCTGTCGGAAGTGGCGGAAAAGCGGCTGAAGGTGCTCGGCGATCTCGACAGCCTCGGCGCCGGGTTTCAGCTAGCCAGCCACGATCTCGACATCCGCGGCGCCGGCAACCTCCTGGGCGACGAACAGTCCGGCCACATCCGCGAGGTCGGCTTCGAGCTCTACCAGTCCATGCTGGAAGACGCGATCCTGGCCGCCAAGGCCGGCGAGATCGGGCTGGAGAAGGAACGCTCGCGCCTGTCGCCGCAGATCACGGTCGATGCCCCGATCATGATCCCGGAAGACTATGTGCCGGACCTTGCCGTGCGCATGGCGCTCTACCGTCGCCTCAACGACGCCGACGATCAGCAGGAGATCGAAAGCCTCTCGGCCGAAATGATCGACCGCTTCGGCCCCCTCCCCGCGCCGACCGCCAACCTTGTCCGCCTGATCGAGATCAAGCGCCAGGCGATCGAGGCCAACATCGCCAAGATCGACGTCGGCGCCAAGGGCACGCTCGTCACCTTCCACGAGGATCGCTTCCCCGATCCCGCCGGGCTGATCTCCTATGTCCAGCGGCTTGAAGGCACGGTGAAGCTGCGGCCCGACAACCGCCTCGTCGTCAACCGCGCGTGGGGCGATCCCAAGGCGCGGCTCAACGGGCTGTTCCAGCTGACCAAGGGCCTTGCCACTATCGCCCGCAAGGCGAAGTAGCGCATTAGCCATTTGTTTGGGCGCGCCTGCTAGGGCGGTGCCATGGCCAGCGCCGCCGCTTGTTCCCCTCTCCGGGCCGCCCCTCTGCCTGGCCCAGCGGCCAGTGCGGAGCCAGCCCGCCTCGTGCTGCGCGACTGGCGCCGACTGGATTCGGCCGACCTCGCGCGCTGGGAGGCACTGGCGGGCGCTGCCGGCGAACCCAACCCGTTCTTCGAGCCGTGGTATCTCCTCGCCTCGCTCCGTGCCTTCGATCCTGCCGGGGACATCGCGCTGGCGGTTATGGAATCGGGCGACAGATGGCTGGGAGCCCTGCCACTGTTTCGCCGCAGCCGCTATTATGGCTGGCCGGTGCCGCACTGGACGGGCTGGCTCCACGCCAACGCTTTCCTCGGCGCGCCGCTGATTGCCCCAGGCCATGAGGCCGAGTTCTGGCGCCGCCTGCTGGCCGTGGTGGACAAGGCCAGCGGCCCGGCCCTGTTCCTCCATCTGCCCGCCCTGCCGCTGGCCGGCCCGGCCCATGCTGCGCTGCTCGAAACGGCCGCGCAAGAACGCCGCCCCTGCGGCCTCGTCCACCGCGAGGAGCGCGCCCTTCTCGCCTCCGGTCTTTCGCCCGAGGCCTATCTCGAGGCCTCGCTCAGCGGCAAGAAACGCAAGGAACTGCGCCGCCAGTATGCGCGTCTCGGCGAACTGGGCACGCTGGCCGTCTCGCGCCAGACTGACGCCGAAGACCTTGCCGGCTGGACCCAACGCTTCCTCGCGCTCGAGGCGGCCGGCTGGAAGGGACGCAACGGCTCAGCCCTCGCCTGCGCGCCGGAAACCGCCCGCCTGTTCACCGAAACCCTTGCTGGCGCGGCGCGGGCCGGCAAGCTCGAACGCCTGTCCCTGCTCGTCGATGGCAGGCCGGTCGCCATGCTCGCCACGTTCCTCAGCCCGCCCGGCGCCTTCGCCTACAAGACCGCCTTCGATGAAAGCCTCGCCCGATTTTCCCCCGGCGTCCTCCTCCAGCGCGAGAACCTTGCCCTGGTGGAGCGTCCCGACATCGCCTGGTGCGACAGCTGCGCCGGGGCCGACCATCCGATGATCGACCACTTCTGGCGCGAACGCCGCGCCGTTGGCCGCCTTTCGGTTGGCATCGGCGGCACCCTGCGGCGCCGTGCCTTCGCCCTGATCCTCGCGGCCGAGCTGCGCCGCCACCCCACGGGGATTGACCCATGAGCGTATTCGATCCTGAAGCGCGCAAGCGCTTCGCCGCGCACTATCCGGAACAGCCGCACAGGTTGAACCACAATCTCGGCGAGCATCCCCTGCTCGAACTGGAAGCGCTTGCCGCGCTGGCCGAGCGGCTGCCGGCAGGCTCGGTCGAATACAACTTCGCCGACCTGCCCATCGGCATCGACGGCAAGCCCGCGCCCACCGGCATCCCGATCGGCGAGACCATCCGCCGGATCGAGCAGACCGGCTCCTGGGCGGCGCTCAAGAACATCGAGCAGGTGAGCGAATACAGGGCCCTGATCGAGGCCTTGCTGGAGGAGCTGCGTCCCGCGATAGAGGCGCGGACCGGAGCCATGATGAGCCCGCAGGGCTTCGTCTTCATCACCAGCCCGCACGGCATGACGCCCTACCATTTCGACCCGGAGCACAACGTCCTGCTGCAGGTGCGCGGATCCAAGGTGATGACCCAGTTTCCCGCCGGCGATCCGCGCTTCGCGCCCGACGAGGTCCACGAAACCTACCACACCGGCGGCGGCCGCGAACTGACCTGGCGCGACGAACTGCTGTCTGGCGGGACGGAATTCCCGCTCGAACCGGGCGAGGCCCTGTTCGTCCCGGTCATGGCGCCCCACTTCGTCCGCAACGGACCGGCGCCGTCCGTCTCGCTGTCGATCACCTGGCGGTCGGACTGGTCCTTCGCCGAAGCCGACGCGCGGGCCTTCAACGGGATCCTGCGCCGGTTCGGCCTGACGCCCCGCCGCCCCGGCCGCTGGCCGGCCCGCAACCGCGCCAAGGCATTTGCCTGGCGGGCCTGCACTAAACTGAGCGGAAATAGGTAGGCAGACCTGACGGCTACCCCTTCGTCATCTGCATCTTGCCTGCTCGACCGGTACGGCGAAACCGACCCCTTCAGGCCATCGCCAGAACGAGGTTCCTCACCTGCGGATAGATCTGCCGCTCCCACTTGGAGCCGGAGAACACCCCGTAATGCCCGACGCCCGGCTGCAGGTGGTGCCGCTTGAGATGAGGGCGCAGGCTGGAGCACAGCAGGTGCGCCGCCGCAGTCTGGCCCACCGCGCAGATATCGTCGCGTTCGCCTTCGACGGTGAGCAGCGCCGTCCGCTGGATCGCGCTGCAATCCACCACCGGCCGCGGTGCTTCA
>Ga0207698_10000104_pt1 | contig 53503 bp, 89 predicted proteins | sample KBSCornC22_FD_184298 | JGI IMG/M metagenome (GOLD analysis project Ga0207698, IMG submission 184298) | Corn rhizosphere microbial communities from Kellogg Biological Station, Michigan, USA - KBS Corn C2-2 (SPAdes) (version 2) | ecosystem: Host-associated > Plants > Roots > Rhizosphere > Soil ... | reverse complement strand
ATCATCATCGCGCTCCCGCGGGGTGGGCCGGGCTCCCGGCGCCGTCGCGCAGTGGGCAGCCGACGCCGGGGCCTCTGGGCGCCGGGGGGCGGGGCTCGCGGCGTACCGCAACCGTGCGCCCCCCGGCGCGGGTGGACGTCCCGGCCGTCCCATGCCCAGGGGTTGCCCCCCCTCGACGAAGCCGAACCGGGTGTCCGAAATCCGGATCCGACGCACCGGTGCCACCCAGGGAGCCGGACCCGTAGCGAAGAAGATAGCGCACAATGTACGCTCACTCAAGACCGAGCGCACAAGGTACTTGAAGCCAGTCGGCGGAGGTGATCCAATTGGCGAGCCACCCGGGGAGTCTCGTCATGCCGATCACGCCGTCGTACCAGCGCATAGTCGCTGACATTCGCCACCAGATCAGTTCGGGCACCCTACGCCCGGGCGATCAGTTGCCTACCGTCGCCGCACTGCGGGACACGTACGGCGTCAGTAATACGGCGATCCGCAACGCGATGCTGACCCTGCGGGTGCAGGGCTTGGTCGAGGGCCACCAGGGCAAAGGCGTGTACGTCACCGCCGACGCGCGGAAGCAACTCGGAATCGCCGATTGATCGGCCGGTACGACGTCAGCCGAACGGCTGACATTCCTGCAACATGCATCCCACGTGTTACACGCGGATTACCGATAGCGATATTGAGACAGGGCGGGCCACGCTCAGATCTTGTCTTTCCGCGGCCCGAAGGAGGGCCTGATCAGTGCTCACCATTGACGATCCTCCAACTCGGCGCATCATCACCCCCCGGCGCACCCTGGCCGGTTGCCTGATTGCCTGGGCCGCGTTCTTCGCGTTCTTCATCGTGCTGACCATCTACCACGATCCGGTGCCGTCGGACTTCGTGGCCAGCAGCCTGCGTATGGCCCTGGCGTGCGGCACGTTGGCCAGCACGGCCTGGGTCGGCATCGACTGGCTCGATCAGCGCGACGCGGAGAGGGTCCGTCGCGTGCAGACCCAGATCGATGAGGCGACGAACGCCACGCCGCGGATCGTCTACATCGAGCGCGCGCCCGTGGCGGCGCCCGCGGTTGGCCGAAGCTCGTTGCCCGTTCCGACCGGGCCGATTCGACTGGATCAGACCGCGCTGGATCCGGAGGTCCTCGCCGCCGCGCGCAAGCTCCGCCTGCGGCTCACCAGATGATCACGTGCGTCAGTGGTGCGTCAGGAGGTCCCGTCACCCAGCCACGTCCAGCCATACCAAGCCAGCGTGTTTGCTGGTCAGGCCACATCCAACCAAGCTGACCTGCACCTCCTCCCACCTTGACACGGAAGAGGTCACTGGTTCAAACCCAGTATCGCCCACCGAACGAACGAGCAGGCCAGCGAGCTACGACAGCCGCTGGCCTGCCTCCTTTCTCCGGGCCTGTGCGTCAGACGTGCGTCGCCAGCTGTCGAGGACCTTGTCGTGCGCGTCCGGCGCGAGGTGGGCGTAGCGCTGCGTCGTGGCGTAGGACTCGTGCCCGAGCAGGGCCTGCACGCGGTAGAGGTCCACGCCGTCCATCACGAGCCAGCTCGCGGCCGTGTGCCGCATCGCCCGCGGCGGCAGCCGCCGCACGCCGGCCGCCTCGATGGCCGGGTACCAGATCCGTAGCCGGAAGTCCGAGTCGTCGACCAGGCCGCCGCGGGGTGCGGTGAACACCGTGGCGGTCAGCGGCCGGCCCTCCATCAAGCTCGACAGGCGCGGCATCTGCCACGGCGGTACCGGCACGACCCGGAAGCTGCGGCGGCTCTTCGGGTACTCGCGCAGGCCCTCCCGGGTGAGTACCCGGGTGACCTCGACGTTGTGGCGCAGCCAGTTCACCCGGTCGGCGTGAAGGCCGAAGATCTCGCCCGGTCGCAGCCCGACCCACATTCCCAGGCCGACCAGTGCCGCCCATTGCGGCGCGTAATTGCGGTCCAGTTCGGCCAGTAGCGCGTCGGCCTCGTCCCGGCTGTAAAAGTCGATCGGGCTGGGCGGAATGATGGGCAACTGAAGGTCGACGAACGGGTTACTCATCACGATCGCCGGCCGCTCATTCACGGCCGCGTCGAAGAGCGCGCTCATGACGTGGACGATGGTGTGAACGGTCGCCGCTGATATCAGCGGCGCGTCAGCGTCGGCGGCCTTTCCCCGGTGCCGCGCACGGCGCTTCTTCTCCAGCACGTTCACCCATTCCTGGGCCTCCATCCGGGTGATGGAGTCCATCGGCCACGTCGCCCACTGCGGTTGACAGTGGGTACGCCAAACCGAATCGTCCTTCGCCGCGGTGACCGCCTCCACGCCGCGGGCCGCAGCCCACCGCTCATGCCAGTACCCGACGGTGATCCGTCCGGCCCGCGGGTCGCGGATCTCGCCGCGGGCGTACTCGGCCTCGAGCTGGGCGGCCCACTGGGCCACGACGCGGCGCAGCGGGTCCGTGGTGGTGATCCGGTCCCCGTTGGGGTGGCGCACGGTGGCCTGCCACTTGCCGGAGGGCAGCTTGCGGATGTAGGCCACGGCCTCAGCTCCCGGTCCGGCGGTGCGGGCCCTCGTCGGGCATCGCAGCCAGCATCAGCAGGGTTCGGCGGATGTACTCGCGGTCGGCTTCGGGGGTCGCCGGGTCGGCAAGCTTGCGGACCAGTGTCAGCAGTTCGGGCGGCATCGGCGGTTCGCGGCTGGGCCTGGTGGCCGGTTCCTCGGTCGGGCGCAGGCCGGCGGCCGAGAGCGCCTCGTCGAGGTCCAACTCGAACTCGGCCGCGAGGCGCTGGATGACGCGCACGTCCTCCGGGCGGTTCTGGCCCGCCTCCCATCGGTGAACGGTGTCGCGGTGTACGCCGGCCCGACGGGCGAACTCCGACTTGGAGAGCCGGAACATCTCCCGCGTGGCGCGGACGTATGCGGCCCACGTGCTACGCCCGGGACCCGTAGTGCTGCACATGTGCACACCATATGGCTCGTTGACCTGCCCCGATGGCGGTCTGGTGTGCCGCAGATGTGCGGTGCCGCAGCCATGCCGCAACCTGATCTGACGGCGCTGTAGTGGCCCCTGCCTCCCAACCGACCGCTGCATAAGTGCAACAGTGACAGTCATCAGTACCCGAACGCAAGTCATCCGTTCGGCTGAGGTGGCGCACGCTTGCGGCATGGCGCCCAGCGGCGTACGGTCTGGCGCATGAGTACGACGGAGGCAAACGGCGACTGCCGCAACAATGCGGCACCCGGCCCCCAGTTGGACAACGATCTATTCGATGAGCTGACTGCCAAAAAGGGCGCCATCACTGACCAGGAGCGCGCCGACCTGATCGGCGTACCCCGTTCCCAGCTCTACCGGTACCGGGCGGGCCGGTTCTCGCCGCAGCTGGCGCTCGCCATGCACATGGCGGAGGTGCTCGGCACCACCGTCGAGCGGCTCTTCGGTGGCGGCAGGCCGTGACCGCGAAGCCACCGCCCCCGCCGCCGAGTAGGCCCCCACCCCCGCCGCCGCGGCCCGCGGCACCAACGACCCCCCCCCCGCCGGCCGGGCCGAAGAAGAACGCCGCCGAGGTGCTCTACCCGGTCGCGGAGGTCGCCGCACTGTGGCGCTGCTCCGTCGACCACGTCTACGACCTGATCGCCCGGGGTGAGCTGCGCACGGTGCCGCTGGGCATCGGTCGGGCCAAGACCCGCGTACCGGCCTCAGCGCTGGAGGAGTTCGTCGCGGCGCGGTCGGCCAAGCCGAAGCGGAGGCGGGCGGCATGAGCACCCTCATCCGCTCGGCCGCGGAGATCCTCGCCGACGTTGAGGCGCACCCCCAGTACGCGCCCTACGACGACCCGGACTGGCTCACACCCGGCCAGGTCATGGCGATGCTCGGCCTCACCCGCGGCCAACTCGACCGTGCCGGGCTGCCCTGGCTGAAGACCCTCGGCGGGCACCGCCGTTACCGCCTCGCCGACGTTCAGACGTACCACCCGACCGCGCAGGGGTGAGCGGTCAGCCGGCGGCCCGGCCTTCCCCCGCGGGCCGCCGGCACCCCCCACAACGACAACGGGGCGTCCGCTGAACCGGACGCCCCAACGGAACGCAAAGGAGTGATCTTCGTGTCCCACGCAGATGATATCGGTCGGCCCGGCGTCGCATCGCTACCCACCCGCATGACCACCTACGAGGTTCGCTGGCTCAACGGCACCGTGGAGCGGGTCACCTGCCGCTGGGTCGATACGCAGCCCGGGGTCATGCACTTCCAGCAGTACGCCTCCGACGGGCCGACCCTGGTCCTGACAGTGTCCAACGCTGAGATCCAGTCAGTGCGGCCCGTATCGGATGACGACGCCGAGGTGACGTCATGACCGCCCCGAACCGGTTCCCGGTCACCGTCACCAGACCGACGCTCAGAGCGCCCGATCCCAGTACCCCGTACTGGCAGTCCGCGCGTGCCCCGCACATCCCGGTGCACCGGCTCGTCGACTGGGAGGGCACCCTGCCCGTCGTGTGCGACCCCGAGGACCCGTGGCGGCCAAGCCAGCGCGGCCACGCCGTCACTGAGCAGTACCTGCTGCAGGCTGAGCCGTTCTGGTGCCGGCGCTGCTGCCGTGATCACTACCCGGCGGCGGTGACGTCGTGAACCGCTGCCAGCACTGCTCCACGGAGGTCCTGCGCGCCGACTCCGCCTGGACCGACCTCGGCGGGCAGACGTACTGCGGCGACGGCATCACCCGCCACGAGGTAGCCAACACCGTCGTGGTCACCAAGTCACCGACGCTCGGCTGGCTGCAGCAGGAACCCTACGAGGATCCCTGGGGTCGTCGCGACATGAGCATGGACCGGGAAGGCCGGTGGGTGATGTGAGCACCGCAGTTGCCGAGGCCAGGCCCGAAGCGTGCCGCTCATGCCAGGCACCGATCATCTGGTGCACGTCCGAGCGCGGGAAGTCCATGCCCGTCAACGCCGAGCCGGAACCCGGCGGGAACCTGCTGCTGAACAGCCCGGGCGGAACCCTCGTCGCGGTGGTCATCTCGGCGGACAAGGCGTTCGGACGCACCGACCTGCACAAGAGCCACTTCGCGACGTGTAAGCAGGCCGCGTCGTGGCGGCGGAAGCGGAGCACGTCGTGAACCCCTACTTCCTCATCACGTCGGGCGTGTGCCTGATCCTGCTGCCCGGCGTCATCGTCGCCACTCGCCGGGCACTGCGCGACGCCGGACGCGAGATCACCTACCCCGTCATTGACGCGGGCGAGCCCCGGCGACCGCGCGGCTACCGGCCGGCGCACCGCCGCCGTACCACCAGCTACATCGGCCGGCCGCAACCCACGCCCAGCGACTTCGCCGACATCGCGGCGGCCAACCCCATCGACGTGGACGTGGCCACCTACGCCGCGCTGTACCTCGTACCCGAGGAGACCCGATGACCCCGTACCTGATCGCCGTCGCCGTGGGCGTGCTCTGCTGGGCTGGCGGCTACCTGCGCGGCTCCCGGCAGCACTTCGCCGAGCATGAGCAAGTCGAATGGGTCAGCGGCCTCACCGCCGATCCGGTGGAAATCGAAGCCATCGTGATCGAGGGGGCGCCCGCGCCCGAGCCGCTGGCCATCGAGGCTGCGCCGGCCGTGACCGCCGCTGGGCTGCCAGTTCGCGAGCCCGCAGCCGAGCCGGAGCCCGTGTACGAAGTGGACGACGCGCAGATGCAGCGCCTGCTGGCGTGGCTGCGTGACGAGTCGCCGCTGACGGTCGAGTTGGCCGAGACGGACTACTGGGCGCCAATCGCGGCGAGCATGGGGCCGCTGCCCGTCGAGCCGGAACTGGAACTGGTCGGTGCGGCATGACGACCTACCGGATGACGTTCGAGCGGATCGGTCGCAGCCGGCCCGAGCCTCTGACCGCGACCGCTGAGCACCCCGAGATCCTGGCGGACGAGATCTTCCGGTACGCGCGGCCACTACTTGCGTCGAGGGACGTCGTGGTCGTCGTGGACATGGAGGCCATGACCGGGAACATCTTCTGTGGCTTCCAGTCCGGAGGCCGGTTCACGATCGCCGAGGTCGCGCCGTGACCGCCGCCGTGGCTGTGCCGGCCGACCACCGCGACGACTGGCCCTGCGATTGGCCCTGCCCGGCGTGCGACGGAGGCGACGATGCCTAGCTTCGCCGCGCCGATCCGGCGCCACGACACCGCCAAGGGGCACAGCTACAAGGACGCCAACGGCGTCCGCGTGCCCGGAGTCACCACCATCATCGGCGACGGGGTACCGAAGCCTGCCCTCATCAACTGGGCGGCCAACGCCACCGCCGAGGCCGCCGTCGACCAATGGGACCAACTCGGGGCGCTTGGCCCCGCGGCCCGGCTCAAGCGGCTGCAGCAGGCCCGCTACGCGGAGAAGGACAACGCGGCCCGCCGCGGCACCGAAGTCCACGCCGCTGCCGAGCAGCTGCTGGCTGGCAAGTCCGTGAAGGTACCTGAGGAGATCGCCGGGCACGTCGAGTCCTACGCCCGGTTCCTCGACGAGTTCCAGGTACGCGCCATCCACGTCGAGTTCTCGTGCGTGTCCTACCGCTGGTCGTACGCCGGTACCGCGGACCTGTTCGCGCATGTCGTACTCCCCGATAAGGGTGCGTGTCGGATGCTCATGGACCTCAAGACCAGCCGGTCGGGCGTCTTCGGCGAAACGGCGCTACAGCTTGCTGCGTACCGGTACCCGGACGTGTGGGTCATCGACGACGAGGAGATCCCGCCGGGCGAGGCCGACTACTGCGCGGCCATCCACATCCGCGGCGACGGCTACGACCTCGTACCCGTCGAAGCCGGACCGGATCAGCACAAGGCGTTCCTGTACGCCGCCAAGGTCGGCCAGTTCGTCGCCGCGTCCCGGGACCTCATCGGGCCGCCGATCATCGCGCCGACCACTAGCACGTTCCGACTCGTCAGGGAGCAGTGATGGGCATCCAACTCACCTGCGACCACTGTGGCCTGACTAACGGAGGTGACCGAGGCATCCTCTATGCCCTCGGTTACGTCACGGCTGAGCGGTCGACCATCGCCGTCGCCTTCTACGAGTACCCGACGCTCCTGCACTGGGGCTGCATTACCGACCACGTACGCCGCCGCGATCAAACCAAAGAGGAGCCACCGTTCTGATGACCGTCGACCTCGCCCGGTTCAACGGCAACGCCGTGGCCACCCTCAGCAGCGCCAGCGACGCCCTGGCCCGCCTCGGCGAATGGGTCACCGCCGCCCAGCACGCCCACGCTCTCGTGGCACCACTCATCGGCACCGCGTTCGTGCCCGAGGCCTACAAGCCGAAGGTCGACCCGCGGGCCACCGAGAAGGAGAGGGCCGCCGCCTACGAAGTTGCCGTGGCTAACGCCACCGCCGCGGTCCTGCAGGGCATCACCCTCGGCCTGGACCCGATGACATCGCTGCAGCAGATCTACATCGTGCACGGCCGGCCCGGCATGTACGCCAAGCTGATGGTGGCCCTGATCCAGGCCCACGGCCATGAGGTATGGACCGAGGACCTGTCCGACACCCGCGCCGTGGTCTGCGGCCGCCGCAAGGGTTCCGAGTACACGGAGCGGATCCCGGTGACGATGGACATGGCCCGCAAGGCCGGCTGGACGTCGAACCCGGCGTACACGAAGACCCCGCAGGACATGCTGTGGGCGCGCGCCGCCGGCCGGGTGTGTGACCGCATCGCCTCGGATGTACTCAAGGGCATCGCGTCGGTGGAGGAGATCCGCGACGAGATCCAGACCACCGCCGAGGTCGGCACGCGCACCGTGTCACCGCGGCGCCGGGCCGCGGCCATCGAGGCGACCACTGTGGAGGATCCGCCGCTGGACGAGCCAGCACCGGCTGCGGCGGCCGAGCCCGAGCGGGCGGCGCCGATGATGACCAAGGCCCAGTCCGGGAAGATGTTCGCCCTGCTGACCGAGCACGGCTACGCCGACAAGGACGCGGCCCTAGCCTTCATTGCCATCGCCATCGGGCGGGAGATCGCCAGCCGGGCCGAACTGACGAAGGCGGAGGCTGCGGTCGTCATCGACAAGCTGGAGGCGTTGAGCGAGCCGCCGCTAGACGACGAGCAGCCGTGGCCCGAGGTCGCCCAGCCCGCTGAGGCGGTGACGGCATGATCCGCGTGATGTCGTGGGACTGGAGGGAACAGCCCGACTTTGACGTACTGGCCGACATCCTCAAAGAGCTGAGCAACCACAAGATCCGCCTCCGCGTTCCCGACACTGAGTCGGATCAGTACGCACTCGTGCTGGCCGACGAGCCGATCGACAACGCGGTTGCGTATGAGGCCTACCACCAGTGGGTCCAGAGTGGCCACTAGCACGCGCCCGGCCGCCACCGTCGCCACCCGCAAGCGCCGTGGCGCCGAGACGCAGCACACCGTCGCCGCGTACCTCGCCGCCAACGGCTGGCCCCACGCCACCGACGCCGGCGCCGGCCGCACCGGCTCGGACATACTCGGCGTCCCCGGGCTCGCTGTGGAGGTCAAGGCCCGCCGCGAGTACAGCCCCCTGGCATGGCTGCGACAGGCGGCCACCGGCCTGGGTCTGCCGCTGTGCGTGCACCGCCCCGACGGCATGGGACCGTCCAGCGTCGCCGACTGGCCCGTGACGCTGCGGCTGTCCGACGCCGTTGCCCTGCTCCGCGCCGCCGGCTACGGCGACCCCGAGGAGGTGCCTGATGTCTGAGACTGAGGCCAGATGGGCGGTGGTGGAGCGCCGGCTCATCGCCATGGAGGACGAGCGGGACGCGGCGCTGCTGGAGGTGGAGAGGCTCCAGCAGGTCATCGACAACGGGCAGAAGATGATCGAGGACCTGCGCAAGGAGCGGGACGAGCTGGTCGGCCAGCTCGATGAGGCCAAGCTCGTCGCCACGGTCTCGGTGGTCTGGGACGGTAGCTCGCTCCGCGAGGCGTTGATTCGTGAGGCTCGGCGTGGGGGGCATCGGCCATGACCAAGCGCCCGCGCTCCGTGGACCGGCGTCTGCCCGTGGACCGCACCCCGGACCGGCCCGCCACACCGCGCACCCACACCGCCGGGCACCGCGACGGGTGGGTAGCTGCCATCCCGCACCCCGACGAGGCTGACCGGGCCGCGGCGAGGGCCTACCTGAACCGCCGGGGCCACGCCGACCTGATCGACATGCTCGGGTTGGCGTCATGAAGCCGCGCCTGCAGCAGTTGCTCGCGCAGTTGGCGACGGCGGTGGCGTCATGACCGTTCCCGACGAGGAAGCCGACCGGCTCGCCGGCATCGCCGCGCAACTGGCCGGCCGGGTCCGCGACGACGACCCGGCCCGCAACGCCGCATGGCTGCGCGCGGTCACCAGTGGGCCGGAGGACTGGTTCAAGCTCTGCCACGTCCTGGCTGCCGCTGTGCCCGTTGATACCTTCTCGTGGCGGCAGCTGACCGCGTGGACGCGACTGCCCGCCGAGCGGCTCGACTGGGCCAACGGAGCAACCCGGCTGCTACGCCCGTGCGGGACATGGGCAGCGGCGAAGCGGCACCGCTACCGCAAGGAGCCGCTGTGCGGGCTCTGCCGGGAGGCTGAGCGGGCCTACGCCCGGGATGCTGGCCGGCGCCGGCTCCAACGCGAGCGAGTTATCCACAGGCCTGTGGATGTGAAACCACGGGCGGCGTTGCGTGAAACATCAGGATCTGACTCGCTCAACGGATGCGACGACGGACGCGGGGTGGCTGCGTGATCTTCTATCTCGGCACGCACATGCCGCACTGGCTCGGGATCCTCGACGTGCCACTGTTCGTCAGTCATCGCCGCCTTGCGGGCCGGCGAACCCTGCCCGTGGCGCGCGGCCCATGGGCGCTGGACTCCGGCGGGTTCAGCGAACTGTCGATGTTCGGCCAGTGGCGTACCAGCCCGACGCAGTACGTGGCCGCGGTCCAGCGCTACGCCGATGAGATCGGGCAACTTGCGTGGGCCGCGCCACAGGACCACATGTGCGAGCCGATCATGCTGGCCAAGACCGGGAAAACTGTGGGTGAGCATCAGCGGCTCACCGTCGAAAACTACGTACGCCTGCGCAGCATGGCGCCACAGTTGCCGTTCGTGCCGGTACTGCAGGGCTGGCGGCTGGACGACTACCGGCGCTGCGCCGATGCGTACGCCCGGGCCGGCATTGACCTGACTGCGGAGCCCACCGTGGGCATCGGTTCGGTCTGTCGACGGCAGGCCACCGGTGAGATCGACGCCATCGTGTCCACCCTGGCCGCCGATGGGCTGAGGCTGCACGGGTTCGGCGTGAAAACGAAGGGCCTGGCTGCGTACGCGCCGAGCCTCACCTCGGCCGACTCGATGGCATGGTCTGTTGACGGCCGGCGCACCGCCGGCTGCGCCCATGGCCGTCCGGCCCTGAATGAGGCCAACTGCCGCTCGTTCGCGCTGGCCTGGCGCGAGCGCGTACTGGCGACCGTTGCGGCACCTAGCCAGCCGGCGCTGTTCACGATGGCGGTCGCCGCGTGAAGACGAAGCCGGCCACACACGTGTACGCCTCCGACGGCATCACACCGCAGCAGGGCGACCCGTGGTGCACGTGCGGGCTGCCCAAGCAGCACCCGGTACACGCCCTGCCCGCCGTGCCGGCCGAGGTGGCGGCGGCAGAACAGCGACGGATGGGAGAGTCGTGAAGATCTACATCGCGGTGATCAACGACCGGCATACGGACACCGAGCCGTACCCGTTCTCCACTGCCGAGGCTGCCATCGGGTACGCGCGCAAGTGCGCTCACGAGTACGCCCGGGATGCCGAGGACGTGGAGGAGGAGCCGCTCGAGGGCTGGCTGTACTACGCCACCTATTCGGGCGAGGGCGACTCGGTGTGGGTTGTGGAGAAGGAACTCGACCAGCCAGGAGAACCCGAGTAAATGACCTGGGTACGCCGAGACGACCAAGCCTCCATCCACCGGAAGGTGGCGCCGTTGGACGACGGCTGCTACCGACTCTGGTCGGAGGCCATCGAATGGTGCTCGCGCAACGGCACCGACGGTCGCATCGGCGCCAAGGAACTGGCCGGGATCAAGCGGGGCACGCCGGCCCGGGCCAAGGTCCTCGTCGCCCAGGACCTGTGGCACGAGGCCGGTGTGCTGTGCGGCAGCGACCGGTGCCCGCCGACCGGCCCGGACGGATGGGTCATCCACGACTATCTGGACTACAACCCGAGCCGTGCGGAGGTGATCGCGGACAAGCGGGCGAAGGCCGAGCGGACCCGTCGGTGGCGCGAGTCAAAGAACGGGAGACAGCCTCGTGACGGTGCCGGTGACGCGTCACAAGACAGTCACGTATCAAGTCGTGACGGGCCTGTGATGCCTCCCCGTCCCGTCCCGCCCCGCCCCGAAGGAAGCGGGGCGGGAACGCCCCGTGCGTTGCCGGCCGCCAGCGTCCTGGCGGCGCGGCCGGCAACGGGCAATGGATCAACCCCAACCGGTGAGCGCTGCCGTGACTGCGGCAACGCCCTGACCAGCAGCTATCACCTCGGCGCATGTCTTCGCGCCACCGCCATCGCGAACGGAGCCGCGTCATGACCCAGCCCACAGAACCGAGCACCGCCCTGGCCGTCCATGCACCCGAACGCCCAGGCCCGGACGGGCTGGGCTACGGCAGGTGCGCCTCCTGCGGCGAGGTCTGGCCCTGCGAAACAACCCGCCGCTCGATCGCCAGCCGGGCCATTCCCGGCAGCGTCATCGTCCCGATCGCCGAGTACGAGCAGCTCGCCGCCGTCGCCGAGGCCGCCCGTGCCTACGCCAACGAGTACCGGTGGCTGTTTGAAGCCGACCGGGACAACGGCGTCGACAGCATCCGTGCCCGTCTCTGCGCCGCCGTGTACGCCCTCGACGATGAGGCCGCGCCGAGCCGGTCCACGCCGCCGGCTCTGATCGAAGCCGCCCGCGCCCTCGTGGCCAGCGAAGCCGCCCGCGAGGACGTGACCGTCGGCGACATCGACTGGATCGCCGCCAACCGCGCCGCCATGGCGGCGCTCACCGCCGCCGTCAACGCCCTGGACGCCCCGGAGACCGACGCCCTGATCGCCGAGATCCAGACCCGGAACCCCGGCATCTCGCCGGCCGAACTGGCCCAGCGGCTGGGTATCACCGATGCCGGCTGACGCGTTCGACGACGAGTTCGCCTCGCTCTGCCACGACCCCGAGGACGTGGAGAGCGACTACGGTCGGGGCCTCGCGGCCGGCTACGCCCGCGCGGTCGACCTCATCCGCGCCGAAGCCAAACGCGCCGACTCGAAGCTGTCCTTGGTCGCGCTCGAGGTCGTCGCCGACTTCCTGGAGGCCCACCGTGGCTGACCTTGAGTTGCGTCGCGGCGAGGAGTTCCGGGTCGGTGGCGACGGCGATGCGTACGTGGTGGCGCACCTCGTGCTCAACGGCGACTGGATCGCGTCAGGGTTCCACGTCCCGGCCGACCGGTTCGAGGCACTGACGACCGCCCTGGACCTGCCAGCCCGGGAGGCCGCCATCCGCGCCGACGAGCGGGCCAAGGTCCTGGCCGGGGTACGCGCCGAACTGGCTTGCCATCGCCGCTGATGAGGAAGACCATCGGGACCGCCCGGGCGGTCATGCATGTTGCTCGTCCGCCTTCGACCTCGCCGACCGGATCGCACCCGACCCGAAGGAGACGACGTGAGCCACTTCCGACTGCGCTGGGCGAAGGCTGGCGGGCACATCCACGTCGACGTTTGGACCGGGACCGAACGGCTGACCACCCACGGTCGCAGCGGGCGGCTGGTCTTCCGCCCGGACGAATGGGAGGACTTCGTTCGATTGCTGCGTGACGCGGCCGGCGCCGGGCAGTTCTCGGCCGTCGAACTCGTGCGAGAGATGTCATGGGCCAACGACGCGGACGCGCAGGACGACGTTGAACGGGCCGCGTCGTGACCCCCACCGAACTGCACGCCTGGGTGGTCGCCCAGTGGCAGGCCAAGCTCGACGTGGCCCGGGCGGCTACACCGGGGCCGTGGGACCGCACGTTCAACGGGCTGCACATGAATGGTTCCGGTACGGCCCGGATCGCCCCGATCACTGGTGGCCCAGCGGTGGTCAACGGGTTCTTCCTCAACGGTGCCGACCCGGACCACATCGTCGTGTTCAACCCCGCGTTCGCCATCGCGGTGTGCGAGGCCGCGCTGCGCCGGCTGGAGCGGCATTCGGCGATGCCGAGCGGACTGTGTTACGCCCACTTCGACGACACGAAGTGGCTTGAGTGCCTTATAGCGCTCGACGACGCCGCGCCGTTCGCCGGCCAGCCCGACTTCCCGGAGGAGCTGAAGCGCCCATGACCGAGCCAACGTACGAGCCGCCGGAGTGCGCCCTGCGCTTCATCTCGCCTGCTGGCAGCGAGGTCTCGATCGAGTGGGCAACCGGCCGTCCATCCGCGAGCGATCTGTTCGACGGCGCCGCGCTGCTGATGCGGGACTGGGCCGGCGCGCTGACCGTCCCCGACTCGGCGGCCCAGGCCATCCGCGTTCTGGCGGAAGCCACGAAGCGGCGTGACGAAGCCGTCAGCGAGGCTCTGCGGCTGGCCGAGGACTTGGCCACGGCCCGCGCATTGCTCAAGCGGGTAGTGCCCTATGTGGACCGCCTTCCGAACGAGTTGCAGGAGGCGCTGGCGACTTGGTCATGGCTTCCGGAGGCGCCGTGACCGAGCACCGGTGCGTCGTCTGCCCACAGCTACGCCTCGGCGAGCCCCGCCACTACGAGCGGGCCCACGTCTGCGAGGGCTGCCGCGCCCGGCTGAGCGCCCTGCTCGTCGAGGTCGGCGACAACACGGCACTGCTGCCCCGCGAACTCCTGCGCGGCGCCAGCCACGAACAGCGCGTCAGCGGCTCCAGAGAGGCGCCGCTGCCGTTCAAGGTCGACGCCCTGGACCTGCTCATGCCCGCCCACGCCGGCACCGTCCACGACGCACACGGCGACCAGACCGGGTACCTGTCCGTGGCCACCGTGCTCGACGCGTGGGCGCGGGACTGGTGCCAGGTCCGCGACCGCAGCGAACGCCGACCCATACCCGCGGTGTCCGAACTGGTCGTGTGGCTGGGCAACCGCACCGAATGGGCCTGCGACCACCACCCCGCCGTCGACGAGTACGCCGCCGAACTGCACGGGTTGGCGCGGGTGCTGCGCGGCATCGTCGAACCCGGCGACCCCCGGCCGCAGCGCTGCGAAGGCGTGCCCTGCCGAGCATGTGACTTGCTGTGCCTCTACCGCGTCACCGACGGCACCGGCGACGTCGAATGCCGCAACCCCGCCTGCCGCACTGTGTACCGCGCCGACGAGTACCACCGCTGGGTGGCGCTGGTCGCGGCGTCGGCCCGCACCCCGAGGATGGAGACCGCATCGTGACCGACGACGAAGCGGTACTCAAGATGCTCGCCGGAGCCAGCTTCGGACCCGGTTCAAAGGTTGTCCTGCCCTCGGGTCGAGCAATCGGCGGCGACGAGGCACAAGCGCTGTCGAGTCTCTACGCCCCGGCGGCGGGATCCCAGGAAGGACGAGTCATGAGCGACGACCTGGTCACGTGGCTGCGCGCGCAGCTGGACGACGACGCCCGGCCAGCTCAGGCCACCCTCGACGAGGGCCCGATGCACGAGCCCAGCAGCCGCGACGACGAGGGGCGGTTGGTCATCGGAGACCGGGCCATCAACGTGTGGGCGACCACGCATATCGGCCGTTGGTCGCCGGCCCGCGTGCTGGCCGAGGTGGCAGCCAAGCGGGCGATCATCGACGGATGGCGGGATCCGGCCACCGTCCGGCGCCTCCCGGCCGGCATTTACGACGGGCGCGATCAGGACGAGGTAGAAGCCCAGCTCAGCATTGCGTACGCCGTTGATCGGGTCGTCCGCCTGCTGGCCCTGCCCTACGCCGACCGGGCCGGGTTCAGGGAGGAGTGGCGACCATGAGCTACGACATTTCGCTGATGATGGACACCGGCGGCCCCGAACTGGTCATGGTCGAGTCGTGGAACTACACCAGCAACTGCGCCCCGATGTGGCGCTTGGCCGGCGCCGACCTGGCCGACTTCGAGGGCAAGACCAGCGCCGAATGCCTGCCCAGCCTCAAGGCCGCGATCAACGTCATGGCCGGCGACCCGGCGCGCTTCAAGGCCATGAACCCGCCTAACGGCTGGGGTGACTACGACTCGCTGCTGAAGGCTCTGACGGAACTCGCGGAGAGCATGTCCAGGAATCCGCTCACCGTCGTGTGCGTATGGCGATGACCGCGTGGCTAGGTTGACCATGACCTGCGCGGACTTTACGCTTACGGCCAAGTTCACCATGCCCACACCACGGGACGGCGGTGAGCTTTCGTCGTGTACGAGGACTTCGACGCGCTGCTCCCAGCGTCCCTCGCCGCCCGGAGGGCCAACGTCAGCCGCCAGTTGGTCAACTACTGGCGCCGTACCGGCAAGCTCCAGCCCGTCGCTGTCGACCAGCGTGGCCGGCCCCTGTACCGCCACGGCGACGTCCTCAACGTGGAACGCGCCACCCGACGCAGCCCCCACTCACACCGAACGGCGGTGACCGCGTGACCATCACCGCCGTGGAGACCTGCGACGACGAGTCCCCCGCCGCGTTCCTGGCTCGCCTTGGCACCGACGGGCAGGTATGGGCGCGCGAGTTCGTCGCCCGACACGGCGGAGATGAGGGCCTCATGCTCTCGTGGTTCGCCAACGCCATCGAAGCCGGCCGGTCCGCTGGATTGCGACGCGGTCACGCGACGGCGGCCCGAGCGTGAGCATCACCTTCAGCGGGCCGACCACGTTCGCCGCCGGCTCGGTCACCATCACCATCACCCAGGACGCGGCCGCCATCATCACGCCCATCCTCGCCGCGATCGCGGCATCCACCACAACCACAGGAGCACGCATGTCCCAGCTCGACGATGAGATCAGCCAGATCCAGGCCGCCGAGGCCGGCCAGACCGCCAGCCTCGCGCGGCTGATCACCGACTTCGAGAACGCCGGTACGCTGACCCCCGCGCAGCAGGACGCCCTCGACGCGATCAAGCAGCACCTGGTGGACAACCAGACCCAGATCGACGCCGTCGACCCGGCCGCGCCACCGACCGCCTGAGCCATGGCGCTGCGGCTCTGCCTGGGTAACGACGGGCAGAGCTGCACCCGGCTCACTGACCATCCGGGCAGCAGGTGCCCCGAGCATCGGCACCAGCGTGAACGAGCACGACCCTCCGCTCGAGCCCGAGGTTACGACTACCGGCACGACATGCTGCGCGCCCTGCTCCTGCCCCTCGCCTACGGCAAGGACTGCCCACGCTGCGGCAAGCCCATGCTGCGTGGTCAGGACCTCGACCTCGGCCACCCGGACGACAGGCCCCGGTCCAGGTGGCCAGGCAGCCGAGCCGATCGCATCGAGCATGCTCACTGCAACCGCGTCGCTGGAGCAAGCTGACTCAGACCAGTGTCACGCTACGTGACCTCACGTTGATTACGTAGCGTGAAGTTGCCCGGGCCAGGCCCCGGGGGGGCCGGTGGGCGACGTGAAGTTTACGCAGGTCAACGGACCGCTGGGCCACCCTCCCCGCAAAATGTACGATTTGCCCGGCCCTTATTCCACTCTGGACTGTCCACACAGGACATGACGCTACGTGACGTGACTACGGATCGTGACGGGAGGTAAGTCATGCCCGGTCGATACCCGTCGATGGATCCCGTGCGTCGCAACGCCCGCGTCGGCCCGCTGATGCTGCCCGCCAAGGGCCGCACGGGCGCGCCCCCCGCCTGGCCCCTGCCACGGGCCGCCAGCGCAGTCGAAAAGAAGGTCTGGGCCAAGGCTTGGGCCACTCCGCAGGCCGTAGCCTGGGAAAACCTGGGCTGGATCGCCGCGGTGGGCCGCTACTGCCGGCTCATGGTCGAGGCCGACCAGCCTGGCGCGGCCTCGTCGCTGCTGGGTGAGCTGCGTCAGCTCGAGGATCGCCTGGGCCTGACCCCGGTGGCGATGCGGCGCCTGTTGTGGGTGATCGCCCCCGACGAGGTAGCGGCCAAGCGCGACGAGTCGAAGGCGCAGAGCGCCCGCCAGCGCCTGCGTGCGGTCGACTCGGCCTGACATATGCCCTGGCGCGGCCCCAACGAGCCAGGCGAGTTCCCCACCCTGGGCTACGACGTCGGCGAGTGGATCGAGGCGCATTGCGTCATCCCCGACGGGTACCGGATGGGTGAGCGCTACGTCCTGACCGATGAGATGTGGCGCTTCCTGATCAACTTCTACCGGCTGTACCCGCACGCCGCGCCCTGGCCGGCGCCGGATGCGCTGCGCTACACCGGCGGGCAACTGCGACGGGTTCAGAAGTGGGGCAAGGACCCGTTCGGCGCGGCTATCATCTGCGCCGACGCACTCGGTCCGACCCGTTTCGACGGCTGGAACGCCGCCGGCGAGCCGGTCGGGAAGCCCTACCCGTCGCCGCTGATCGTCTGCCTGGGCACGTCCGAAGACCAGACGGACAACACGTGGCGGCCGCTTTTGTCGATGATCCGGCGCGGTCCGCTGATCGACATCTCCGGCATGGATGCTGGCCAGACCCGCATCGAACTGCCCGGCGGCGGCCGCATCGAACCGGCGACGACCTCGGCGAAGGCGCGCCTGGGTGCCCCGATGACGCATGTGAACATCACCGAGTCGCACCTGTTCACGCTGCAGGGCGGATACCGGCGTGTGGCCGGCGCCGTCAAGCGCAACGTGGCCGGCATGGACGGGCGCTGGCTCGAGCTGACGAACGGCTGGGATCCGACGGAGGGATCCGAGGCGCAGGTCACCGCCGACGCCAAGGACGAGCGCGTCTACGTCGACACGGTCGAGCCGCACCGGGTTGCCGACCTGTCCAACACCGACGAGGTCTACGCCGAACTACTGCGCCAGTACGGCGACAGTGCCCGGGAGCGTGGCGGCTGGGTCAACGTGCGCGGCCGGATCCTGCACGAGGTCCAGTCGATCCGCCACCTCGAGGCCGACCGGCGCCGGTTCTTCCTGAACGAGATCGTCGTCGGCCAGTCCGTGTTCGTGGATCCGGTCCGTTGGGACCTGGCCGCCGTCGAGGACCAGTTGCGCCCGGGTGAGCCGATCGCGCTGGGTTTCGACGGGTCGAAGTACCAGGACGCCACCGCGTTGGTCGCGTCGCGGATCTCCGACGCGCGCCAGTTCCTGTTGGGCATCTGGGAGAAGCCCGAGCATGCGCTGGGCTGGCGGGTGCCCTCGGCGGATGTGGACCGGCGGGTGCGCGACGTGTTCGCGGCCTACTCGGTGACGTACCTGTTCGCCGACCCGTACCGCTGGCAGGACTACCTCGACGCGTGGTCGGCGGACTTCCCGGACAAGGTGGTCGAGTTCCCGACCAACGTCGAGATGCGCATGGACGTGGCCATCGAGCGCTTCACGACGGCGTTCGGGGCCGGGGAGATCACCCACGACGGCAATGAGCGCCTGGCCTGGCACATGAAGAACGCGGTGTTGGTGAAGGGTTCGCGCAAGAAGCCCCGCCCGGGCGCGGAGAACGGCGAACTGCCGACGCACTACATGAAGATGGCCAAGCGCGGCGACGGCCAGCTCATCGACGCCGCGGTGGCCTCGGTGCTGGCACACGCCGCGCGCGGTCAGGCCATTGAGGACGGCGCCCTGCTGCCGCCGGAGCCGGTACAGCAGTTCTTCGCCTCATGGCGCTGATGAACGTGAGGGGGGGCCGGTGACCACGCTCGACGAACTCCTCGACGACCGCCTCGACGGGATCACCACGCAGGCCCGCGAAGTCGACTTCGGTCGCGCCCTGCTGGCCTTCGCCGCGCTGATCCTGATGTGGGTCGGGCGCATCGCCGGCGCCGCGGTGATGGCCCTGGCGTGGTCGTATGTGGCGGTACGCACCGGCTACCGGGACGTTCGTCCGCCCCGCCACGCCAGGCGGTAGCCGGTGGCCTCAGCCCTCGAGCGGGTCAACGCGGCCTGGGCCACCCGCGGCGCCGGTGGCGATGTCGAGCGCCGGTTCAACATCGACGGCTGGGTCAGTGACTACCTGCTGCCCGCCAACCAGGTCACGTTCGGCGGCAACACCTACCCGTTCGGCCTGAACCAGACGTTCCTGGGCACCCGCACGCAGGAGATCTCCTCGACGCTGCCCGGGTATCTGGCGGCGCTGCGGATGTGTCCGCCGGCCTTCGCCGCGCAGATGGTCCGGGCGCTGGTGCTCAGCCAGGCCCGGTTCATCTTCCGCAACAACCGCACGTCCCGCACGCCCGGCCGCACGTTCGGGTCCTCGGCGTTGGCCCCGCTGGAGACGCCGTGGCCCAACGGCACCACCGGCGAGCTGTTGGCCCGGATGGAGTGGCACGCCGGCCTGGCCGGCAACGCCTACGTTACGAACCGCCAGGCCGGCCGGCTGCGGGTGCTGCGCCCCGACTGGGTGGTCATCGTCTACGGCTCGCAGCAGGAGCCCGACGACGCCGCACACGCCCTCGACGGGGAGATTCTCGGCTACGCCTACTGCAACGGGGGCATCTCGCAGGGCCGCAACCGGGTGATCACCCTGCTGCCCGACGAGGTGGCGCACTGGTCACCGCTGCCCGATCCGGAGGGCGCCGGGATCGGCATGTCGTGGATCACGCCAGCGGTGCGCGAGATCCAGGGCGACCGCGCCGCGACAGACCACAAGCTGCAGTACTTCGCCAACGGGGCCACGCCGAACCTGGTCGTCAAGGGCGTCACCGCGGCCAGCCGCGAGCAGTTCGACGAGATCGTCGACGCGATGGAGTCCAAGCACGCCGGCCTGCGCAACGCGTACCGCACGCTCTACCTGGCAGCCGGCGCGGACGCCACAGTGGTCGGGTCGAACCTGGCCGACCTGGACCTCAAGAGCGTCAACGGCTCGGCGGAGACGCGGATCTCGATGCTGTCGCGGGTGCACCCGACGATCCTGGGCGCCTCGGAGGGCCTGAGCGGCTCGTCGCTGAACGCCGGCAACTTCTCCTCGGCCCGGCGGATGTGGGCCGACTCGTGGATCTACCCGACGCTGCAGGATGTCGCCGCTGCCCTGGCCCCGCTGATCCGGGTGCCCTCAGACGCCGAGTTGTGGACCACGACGGCGGACATGCCGATCCTGCGCGAGGACGCCAAGGACGCCGCCGACATCGAGCAGGTCAAGGCCACCACGATCAACACGCTGGTGACGGCCGGCTTCACCAAGGACTCAATCATCGCCGCGGTGATGGCGCAGGACATGTCCCTGCTCGTCGACTCGGGTCTGGTGTCGGTGCAGCTGCAGCCTCCCGGCGCGGCAGCGGTGCCTGCCGAAGTTGGTGGTGTTGTCGGCCCAAAAGTCCCGCCTCCGCCGGCTAGGGCGATCGAGCGTCGTAAGTTCAACCCCGACGAACCGCGCATCCCCGGCGGCCCTCACGGCGGCGAGTGGAGCCACGCGGGCGCCGATATCAAGAAGGCACTCAGGGACGTCCTTACGGGCCAAGATGCCCTCGACGCCGCGCCGGCCACATACAGGTCTGGCCCGGATGCGCATTCCGGCCATTACGAGGGCGCGGTATTCGACGCACCGCTCGGAGCCGGTAACGAGCAAGCACTCGCCGAATACGAGGGCGTCGAGTACCAGAAAACAAACCAGTACTTGCGCGGTGGGTTCCGAGATGTCAAGCCGTTCGAGGGCGATGCCCCGGAGTTTCTCGCCGGCACTCCTGAACGGATCGCCGAGATCGACAAGACGATGGCTGTGTCGCGGCTCACGCATGACGTGGAGGTCAGTCGAGCTGTCAAGAGCGGCCGAGACACCTTCGGTCCGGCCTGGCATGAAGGTGTTATCAACGCGGCCACCACAGATTTCGACGAGCAGGACCGTGAGTATGAGCGGTGGCTCGCTGGCGAGCGTCCGGATCTGACTGGGTTGACGTGGCGCGAGGACGCCTACGTCTCTACGTCCGCGGACCCAGTTCACACGGAGGAGTTCGGCAAAAACTGGGCACAGCTGGCCAAGGAGATGCCCGGCAGCGAAGGCGAGCCGATAATCATGACGATCCGGGTGCCCGCCGGTACCGGCGCGATCCAACTCGGCGACATTGGCTGGACCACCCTCCCCAATGGCAGGAGGATTATTGGCTCGGCAGAGCTGATGCTGCAACGCGGCCTGATCATGCGGGTCGTCGCTGACCATGGTGTTGATGACAAGGGCTTCCGACGCCTCGACGTAGAGGCGACCCATGGTAGCTAAGACCGCCGAGGAGCGAGCGGCTGAACGCATGGTGGCGGACTATCCCGTGCCGATTCTCACGTCGCCGAAGGGAAAGCGGCAGACCGTAAATGGTCCGGTCGGTATGCGTCCGCCAAAGTTCCGACCCGCGCCGCCGGCGGCGCGTGGCGCGGAGGAGGACGATGACGAAGACCCGGACGAAGCCACCGCGGCCCTGATCGAAGCGCTGGCTTGGTTCGACGAGCCCCAGTCCGACACCAGGGACGCCGCATTCGAGTCCAAGCATCACCGCGGCCCGGGTGGTCGGTTCGCCACGATGGTCGATCGGCTCGTCAAGGCGATCGCCGAGCACAAGGCCGGCAAGGGCAAGGGCAAGGGCAAGGGCCACCCGTTCGACGGCTTCGACCGGGAGCAGCTGCGCCGCGCGGCCAAAGCCCGCGGAATCACGCTCAAGCGCGGCGAGGACCGCGACTCGATCGCGGCGAAGCTCCTTGCCGACCTCGGCGAGCCGGACTCGCTTAGTCCGGGCAAGCCCAAGGTGAAGAAGTCGGTAGCGTCGCCGAAGCGCCGCGAAGGCAGCCGTCGGATCCCGGGCACAGATCTTCTCGAACAGATTGCTGCGGACTTTGACGGTGAGAGCAAGGTTGAATACGAGGGACGCCGCCGCAAGGCATACGACACCCCCTATGACCTGCAACTCGCGGAGATCGGCCGACGGCAGGGCGGCTTCGCCAACACACCGAGTGTGGCGACCCGCGACGAGATGGACAGCGTCATCACCAAGGGCTGGATTGAATTGTGGCGTGGTGTGACACCTAAGGGGAACGCCACAGCCGCCGATATCAACGGCGACTTCCGTGACGGCCCATACAAGCCGGGCCGGGGCATCTACGGCAACGGATATTACACATCGGTGAGGCGTGTCACGGCCGAGGGTTACCGGGGGCGTGACCCGAAAGGCAACCTTCCGGCCAGCGGCAAGGGCGACTTCACCCTCGACGATCTGGAGGGGACGGTTGAACCAGACACCCTTCTCCGTCTCGCCCTAGATCCAAAAGCGCGTGTCGCCGACTACGACGAGATGAAAGCCGAATCGGGGCGCTGGCTCGGTGAAGCCGGGTGGGCGAGCCCAGCGGTGGCGATATTCCTGGATGTGGGCCGCTATGCCGCTACCCGAGGCTATGACGCGATGATCGTGCGTGGTCACGCGGACGGATCGCTCTATCCCGGGTGGGAAAGAACCTTCGACGATGACAACACTGGCGGCCTGGGCCATGCCGACCAGTACGTCATCTTCAATCGGTCGGCGGTTATGGTGCAACGCATGGAGGATGAGCCGTGACACCGGATCTGTCGCGCCGCGCCGCCCGCGCGATGGATGTCGGCGCAGCCAATCCCGAGGAACGCGAAACCATCATCACCGCAGTAGAGCGGGCTCAGACCTTCGACGATCTCCCTGAGGCCGTACAACGTCTCATTCTTAGGCTAGAGCAGCCTCCCGGGCAGGCGACCACTCAGCGGAGGTGAACCGGTCCGCTCCGGCCGTCACCGCCAGCGTCCCCCAGTGCGCTAGGGAACGCCCACCCGTTCATCAAGTCGGTTTGTTCCGGAGGTGAACCATGACCTCCGCCGATCAACTGCGCGACTCCGACCAGCTGCGCCTGCGCGGCATCACCACCCTCGAGCAGCGCGGCGTCGCCGGCCACGACGTCACCCCAGGCCACGACCAGCTGCACCACTACTGGGTGGCCGGTGAGGGTCTGGCGAAGTGGAAGACGTGGCGTGAACTGGTTGCCCACCTGGTCCGTCACGTCGGACCGATCAAGGCCAAGACGTACGCGTCCGCGTGGTTCCACGAGCGGTACGGCTTCTGGCCCGGCGACGACAAGAACCGGGTCATGAACGGCAAGCCCCCGCGCGGGCACAGGATCGGCCCGGGCTGATGGCCACCTTCGCCGGAGCCACCGTGTCCGACACGGACGCGCTGCGGCTACGCGGCGTCGAAGTGGCACCGTGGCGGCCGACGCAGTTCCGCACCGAAGCTCCCGACGAGATGGTCGACGTCCTGATCTGGGCGTTGGCCGAGTTCGCCGGAGAGCACGACGAGGACCGGTCCGCGTTCGCCGAAGCGAAGCATCCCCGCAACCCCAAGGGCTCGCCCGGCGGCGGCCGATTCAAGTCGATCGCCGACCGGGTCGTGGCAGCCCTGGCCGACCATCACGCCGGCAAGGGCGACGGCGATCCGCTCAAGGACTTTAACCGCGAGCAGGTCCGCAAGGTCGCCAAGGCCCGCGGCATTGAACTGCCGCGCGGTGCCAGCGAAGCGCACATCAAAAAGGCGCTGATCGATCACGCGGCACCGAAGGGCAAGACGAGGCCTACTCCCAAGAAGGCACCGCCGAAGAAGCTCGACGCCCCTTCGGGCACATCAAGGTCGACTCATCTTGAGGGTGAAGCGGCCCTAAATTCAGTTCCCGTCAAAGCGAAAATCAACGCTAACAATTCTGACCCGTCCACCTGGCGGGCCACCGGTTTTGACGGGTTACCAAAGGCCGACCGCGAAGCGGTTGCGGCGGTGACCAAGTACCTGCGGTCGCCGATGTTCACCAACAAGCGCCTCCGCACGCCCGATGCGCCACTGCACGAGCAGAGCATCCAGGAACTGCTTGGTGGCGCGGTTGACACCAAGAAAGCCGCGGAGGCGGCGGCCCAGGCCGATCGGCATATAAGCGCCCTGGACCGAGTGATGGACCAGTCTCGCCTGCCCGAAGGAATCGTGACGTACCGAGGCATCCGACTGGCGGCTCTAGCCGATCTCCCTGATACCGCCGTAGGGCATAGCTGGACCGACCCCGGCTACTCCTCAACCTCGACGGATGCGAAGGTTGCCGCCCACTCATTCGGAGGCAAGGGCGCCGCAGTGCTGCGGATTACCGTTCCACAGGGCACCCCGGCACTACAGCTCGGTGGCCTTGGCGAGTCTGAGGTGCTCCTCGGTAGAGGGTTGACCTTCCGCGTTACGGCCGACCACGGAGTCGACGGCACCGGTGCCCGCCGCCTCGACGTCGAGGCGGAACTAGTCGGCGGTCCCGGCAAGCCTTCCGCGCCGTCACCGACGAACACGGGAACAGGCAGCCGCCTACCACTGGCGGAGTTGGGCAAGAAGACGCCGGTCCATACGCGCCAACTCGGCGGCGGCCAGCAGGGCGACACGCGCCTGTTGACCTACGACGACGGGACGAAGGTCGTTGAGAAGATCCTCGGCCCTCGAACGGGGGATCCTCCGGCCCAGGTTCGCCATATGGTCGACGCGGAGCGGCTGGGTTCCAAGGTGCTCGACGCGGTCGGGGTCCGCGCGCCCGAGACCATCTCCACCGGAAAGGGCCGCCTGCTGATCGAGCACCTGGACGGGCGGGTCGGGGTCGAACTCGCCACCAAGAAGCGCGAACCTTGGATCAACTCGCAGGAGGGCCGCCGGCTGGGTCTGGCGGATGTTCTGATGGCCAACCAGGACCGCAACCCAGGTAACTGGATGGTCCTCACCGATGGCCACCTCGCGGGGATAGACCACGGCGAAGCATTCGGCGCCGTGAAGAACTGGCAAGAACTGGACTCTCCGTTCACCCGCTACATCGTCGAGTTCGATGAGGGTGACATCCAGTTCGACCGCAAGGAGTTTGCCCAGATCCGGACGCGGCTGACGGCGTTGCGTCCCGACTTTGTCGAGGCCAGGCGGACAGGTTGGTATGACGCGATGATGCGGCGCTTGGCTGCCATTGAGAAGCGTCTCGCATGATCAGACAGCTCCGGTCAGTGAAGACCGACGACATACTCGGCGAGATCGCGGTCAATGGCGGCGGCCAGGTCACCTATCAGGGTGAGGCAGGCGACGTCCTGTCCAAGTTGGTGGCCCGCGACGGCCCAGATGACGTGATGAAGAACGGCTGGTCTAACGGCTATCTGTACCTCGCCGGCCCAATCGGACCGGGCTGATGGCCGACTACGACCGAAGCCTGGACCTGCTGATCGGCGAGGGTCGCATGTGGCAGGCCCGAAGACCACCCCAAGGCCAAGGCCGGTACCGCGATCGGTGGCCAGTTCGTCAAGGCCGGATCCAGTGCCCCCGCCACGAAACCCGCCGCCAAGCCGGCGGCGAAGCCGGCAGTCAAAGCGGCCCCGACCAAGGCTCCGGCGAAGAAGGCCGCCCCGCCCGCGAAGGCCAAGCCGTCGACGAAGCCAGCCGCCCACCACGGCGCCGGCAAGCACCACAAGCCGCTGCTGCAGGTCGGCGCGAACAACGACCCTGCCCGGGTCAAGGAGCTCCAGGGCCTGCTGCGTGACCTGAAGCTCGGAAACGTTGGCGTCGACGGGAAGTTCGGCCCGCAGACCGAAGCCGCCGTCATGGCCGCTCAGCGCAAGCTCGGCATGAGCCCCACCGGTCACGCCTCGGCCACGTTCGTCCGCAAGCTGCAGACCGCCAAAGCCCTCTCACCGTGCCTATCCGCCAAGAGAGGGGCTGCCGTGACACTGCTGGAGACCCGCAGCGGCACCGAGTACCGGCGCGTCATCGACGGCCCACAGATCCGGGCGTTCGACTTCGCCTCCACCGTCGCCGGCGACGGACGCACGCTGGAGGGCTACGCCGCCGTGTACAACGTGCGGGCCCGCATCCGAGCCCAGGGCGGCGACTTCGACGAGGAGATCCTGCCCAAGGCCTTCGCCCGCAGCATCAAGGCGCGGCTGCCGGTGATGCAGTTCGAGCACGGACAGGACCCCCGCGTCGGGCGCGTACCCATCGCCGCGATCCAGGACCTGTCCGAGGACAGCCGCGGCCTGCACGTGCGCGCCCGCCTGTTCGATAACCCCGTCGTCGAACCGGTACGGCAGGCCATCGCCGAAGGCGCCATCAAGGGCATGAGCTTCCGCTTCCAGGTGCCCGAGGGTGGCGACAGCTGGGCTCGACGCACCGGAGACGTGGACCTGCGCCAGATCGCCGACGCCGACACCAGCGAACTCGGACCCGTGGTGTTCCCCGCCTACGACGCCACATCCGTGTCGGTGCGCTCCATCCTGGCGCAGCTGGGCGCCGACGAACGCGCGGCACTGGTCCGCGAGCTGGCAGCCGAAGTCCGGCTCGCCGTGGACCTCACAGACCTCACCGGGCGGCCAAGCACGCGGAGTGCCGGCGGCGGTGACGCACCACCCGATCCAGATGAAGAGGACGACGACGACGAGCTCGGGGACGAGGAAGTACCCGTCGAGCCGGAGCCGGAACAGACCAGCCGCCAGCGCCTGGATGAAGGCGCACTCCGTGTACGAGGAATCCTGAGGTAACCACCCATGCCCGAGCTTGAGATCATGCCGGAACTGCGGGGCAAGCACGTCGAGGACATCGGCGAGGCCACCCCCGAAGAGATCCGCGGCATGACGCCCGATGACCTGCAGCGCTTCGTCGAGGTCCTCGACGCCCACCTGCGCAGCATCCACCAGACCGACGACGGCGAACTGCGCGACAAGTCCAGCGCCGAGCAGACCGCATTCAACTATGGCCTGAAGCTGCGCGACCTCGCGATCACCCGCATCGACGAGCACCGCGCCGTCCAGGAGGTCTTCCGCCGCCGGCCCAAGGCCGTCGAGTCGGCGCTGCTCAACATCCAGCGCAACCCCAACGACGCCTACGGCGACGTGCGGCGCATGACCACCCCCGAGGCGCGCGACCGTGCCCTGCGGCTGCTGGATGACCGCAACTCCGCGGCGCACCTGCGCTCGGACCAGAAGGACGAGATCGAGCGGCAGATCCGCACCTCCACCGACATCGCCCGGCGGATCCTCGTCACTGAGACCGAGGCCTACCGCGACGCGTGGATGAAGCTCGTCACCAACCCGCACGCGGCCGGCCTGCTCGACGACGAGGAGCGCCAGGCGGTACGGGCCTACAACGAGTACCGGGCCGCATCCGAAGGCACCACCACCGCCGGTGGGTTCGGGATTCCGGTATTCATCGACCCATCCATCATAATGACAGCCCAGGGCAGCGGGAACCCGTTCTTGACCCTGGCCCGTCAGGTCGACATCAACACCAACATCTGGAAGGGCGTCTCCAGCGCCGGCGTCAGCTGGTCGTTCGACACGGAGGCCTCCGCGGTCTCCGATGACATGGCCACGCTGGCCCAGCCCACCGTGACCGTGTTCATGGCCCGCGGGTTCATCCCCTACTCGATCGAGGTCGGCCAGGACTACCCCGGCTTCGCCAGCGAGATGCAGACCCTGCTCACCGCCGGCTACGACGAGCTGCTCGTGGACAAGTTCACCCGCGGCTCCGGCACCGGCGAACCCAAGGGCATCCTCACCTGCCTGAGCGCCAACACCAACGTGCGCGTGCGCGCGGCCACCAACGTCGGCGCGATCTCGGCGGCGGACCCGTACAACCTGTGGCAGGCCGTCCCGCAGCGCAACCGGCGCAATGCGAGCTGGCTGATGAACGTCTCGCTCAACAACGCCATCCGCCAGCTCGGCACCGCCAACGTGTACCACGCGTCGACGGTCAGCCTGCCCGAGGGCGCCGTGGAGATGCTGTTCAACCGGGGCGTCTACGAGTCGCCGTACATGCCGTCGCTGACCACCACGACCTCGGCGACCGAGGGCTACGTCATCGCCGGGGACTTTTCCAACTACGTGATAGCCAGGCGCGGTGGGATGTCGGTAGAATTGATCCCGCAGATATTTCAGCAGGCGACAGCGGGTAGTGCATATGGTATGCCAACCGGACAAAGAGGCTGGTTCGCGTACTCGCGTATCGGTGGAAGTAGTGCAAATGACCTCGGCTTCAGGCTGTTGGTCAACACCTGAGACATCTGTGATAAGCTCAGCGGCATAAGGGACGGCGAGGAGCGCGAACTCCTCGCCGTCTGCCGGAACACCTATCTGAGAGGTGCCCGACGTGGCACACGCTATCTGTTCTGTGGAGAACTGCGACAAGATCGCCGCGAAGACCGGCCTATGTCACGCCCACTACCGTCGGAATCGGCTCGGCCGGCCGATGGACGCGCCGGTCCGGGCATGGGGCGTACGGGAGCCCTGCTCAATTGCCGGGTGCGAGAAGCCGCAGAAGTGTGTGGGCATGTGTCCTGCCCACTATCGTCGGCACCGCCTCGGCGAGCCCCTAGAGACTCCAGTGCGCCGGCGGTCGCCCGGGAGCTTATGCACCGTGGATGGATGCACAAGGCCGTACCGGGCAAGCGGGCTTTGCTCAATGCATTGGCAGCGGATGAAGCTGACGGGCATCATTGGCGGCGCCGCATCCCAACTGGCGCCAGCAGGCACCGGCTACGTCAACCCCGACGGCTACCGGGTCTTTCGATCCAACGGAGCGAACATCTTCGAGCACCGCCTCGTCATGGAGCGATTGCTCGGGCGCCCGCTTCAGCCGTTCGAGAACGTGCACCACAAGAACGGCCAGCGCGCCGACAACCGGCCCGCCAACCTTGAGCTCTGGGTCGTACCTCAGCCTTACGGCCAGCGTCCCGAGGACCTCGTCGAGTGGGTAGTAGAGCACTACCCGGATCTGGTCGCCGCCGCCCTGGCGGCACGGAAGGAATAGACATGGCCGAAACCAAGACCGCCGACCCGAAGCCCGTTGGCTCCGCGGCTCAGAACACCACCACCGCGAACCCGACGGTCAACGACTCGGTGTCGCTGCCGCTGTCGGGCCGGCCGTTGCTGGCCGGGGAGTCGAGCGACCCGACGGTGCACAAGCTGCTCGCGGACAAGCAGTCGCACCAGTTGGTCCGGGACACCCTGGACCCGCCGGTCGTCGACAAGAAGCAGCTGAAGGACGTCGACCTGGCGATCGCCGACATCGACGACCAGCTCGCCGAGCTCGGGTTCGAGCAGCCCTCGCAGGAGGAGCGCAAGGCCGCCCTGCAGCAGGCGGCGACCGATGCCGCGAAGAAGGACGAGGACGCCCAGAAGCGGCGCGCCGACCGCGCGAAGGCCGCCGCCGAGAAGTAGTAGCAGTCGCCCTCGTCTGATCGTCGAGGGAAGGGAGCCCCGGACAACCCAGGTGTCCGGGGCTTCCGCCTACCTGGAGGAGGAACGCAATGACGCAACCGATGGGCGATCCGTGCCCGGTGTGTCGCCGGATGGACGGCGGCCACGACAAGGCGATGCACGACGCGGCCGACCAGGGCATCACGACCTACCCGGGCGGTGGCAAGTGAGCGCCGCCGACAACGTGGTGTACGCGAAGGAGACCGCCGCCGTGGCGATGCCGACCGGCGACGTCGTGGCGATCCGTCGTGGTGATCGCTATGACGCGGACGCCCCAGTGGTGCTGCGCTGCCCGGGCTTCTTCACCACGGACGCGCGTGTGGGCCTGGACGACGTGGAGCAGGCGACGGCGGCGCCGGGTGAGCGCCGGAACGTGCGTCGTGGCTGACCTGACCGACGAGATTCTGTCGTGCCCAGCCTGTTACGACATGGCACACGACGAGATGGTTGATCGAGACACCTGCGACGAGCATGCCGGCAATGCCAGCCTGATCGCGGCTGACGCGAAGGTTGTTCTCGCCTATGTGGTGTCCAACGAGGTGGCGTACTCGTGGCACCGCTCGATGATGGCTCTGGTCGGGTTCGACTCGGCCGGCGCCGGCCGGTTGAAGGCCCCCGGCGGTTACCTGGCCATCAAGTACGGCACGGGTGGTCTGATCGAGGCCCGCAACCAGGCGGTCCACGAGTTCCTGGAGGACTACCCGGACGCGGACTGGCTGTTCTGGTTGGACACCGACATGGGGTTCAGCCCGGACGCGCTGGAGCTTCTGGTGGCCGCCGCCGACCCCGAGCTTCGTCCTATCGTCGGTGGCCTGTGCTTCGCGCAGCGCGAGGACGAGTCGGATGGCATGGGCGGGTGGCGGGTCCAGCCGACGCCGACGATCTATGACTGGATCACCCTGGCCGACCAGTCGGGGTACGCGGTCCGGTGGGACTACCCGCGCGACACGGTGACCCAGTGCCACGCGACGGGTTCGGCGTGCGTGCTGATCCACCGCCGCGTGTTGGAGGCTATGCGCGATGAGTTCCACACCTGGTATGACCGGGTGCCGAACCCGTCGACGAAGCAGCTGTTCAGCGAGGATCTGTCCTTCTGCGTCCGCGCGGGCGCGCTGGGCTTCCCCGTTTTCGTCGACACCCGGGTGAAGACGTCGCACTACAAGCACCAGTGGGTGGCGGAGGAGGACTACGTCCGTCAGCGTGTGGTGCAGGCGGTCGTGGACCAGCCGGAGGGTTCGGACCTGCCGGTGCACATCGACGTGGCCTCGTCGCTGGAGTCGTTGAACGTCAACGCCCACGTCAAGCCCGACGGCATGCTGAAGACGGACGAGGACCTCGCCCGCTACGCGCAGGTCATCGAGGCCACCCTCCCCGAGGTGGTGGTGGAGACGGGCACCCGCGCGGGTGCGTCGGCGCGCTGGTTCGCCGACCGCGGCTGCCAGGTCATCACCGTGGATGTGAACGCGGTGATGATCCCGATCGACTACCGGGACCGCATCACGCAGATCGTCGGCGACTCCGCTGCCCCGGACGTCGCGGCGAAGGTCGCGGAGTTGGTCAACGGCCGGCGCTGCATGGTGTCGCTGGACTCCGACCACTCGGGTCCGCACGTCGCGCAGGAGATCAAGCTGTATGGGCCGCTGGTGTCGCCGGGCTGCTACCTGGTGGTCGAGGACGGCATCTTCGGCTACGCGACGCGGACGCTGCGCACGCAGCACGGACTGGGTGACATGGTCGGGTCTCCGCTGATCGCGATCGCCGAGCATCTGCACGGCAACCCGGACTGGTCCCGGGACGTCGGCGTCGAACGACAATCGCCCGTCTCGCACCACCCGGCCGGCTGGTGGGTCCGCAATGGCTGAGTTCTCTTTGGCGTTCTCTTTGGCCGATGAGGTCGCGACGGCAACTGGACTGCTGTCCTCGCGCGAGTTCTGGGTGAAGGCGTTGTTGGAGACGTACTACGGACAGCCGCCATCCGTGCGTGCCTGCGGGCACTGGCAAATGGATGCGCGCACGTGGGACCGGCTTAGCGCGCTTCTGGCCCCTCCTTGGCATCATGATCCGACGTTGATTCCGGAGGCCGCCGACGAAGCTGACGCCCTCAGGGCACCGGTGGGCACTCTGTTCGGCCGTCCCGTCCAATTGACCGATCAGGACGTGGTGACGTTCAATGCCTGATCTCGTCATCGTGGTGCCTTCCCGCGGCCGCCCGGAAGCGGTCGCGGAACTGGCGCTGGCATGCAAGCAGACCTGCACCGCGGACACGGTCCTGCTCGTCGCTGTGGATTCCGACGACCCGACGCTGCCGCAGTACCAGGCGCCGCCGGGCACGCAGGTGTTTTTCACGTGGGCACCTCCGGACTCCGGTCACGTCGGCGCGATCAACTGGGCCGCGGCCCGGGCGCTGGAGGACTTCGCCCCGTTCGCGATCGGCAAGCTCGACGACGACCACCGGCCCCGTTCGGTCGGCTGGGACACGTCGCTGATCGCCGCACTGCGCCAGATGGGCACCGGCATCGTCTACGGCAACGACCTGTTCCAGGGCGCGGCCCTGCCGACGGCGCCGGTGATGACGGCGGACATGGTGGCGGCGCTGGGCTACATGGGTCCGCCGTCGCTGCGGCATCTGATGGTCGACAACTTCTGGCGGGACCTCGGCGATGAGGCCGGGTGCCTGCGCTACCTGCCGGGCGTGGTGGTGGAGCACATGCATCCGATGGCCGGCAAGGTCGCCTGGACCGAGGGCCACCAGCGGGTCAACGCCCCGGCAGCGTACGAACGGGATGGTGCGGCGTACCTGTCGTACCGCTCCGAGCAGTTCGCGGCCGACGTGGCGAAGGTGCGGGCGCTGAGAAGCACCGTGACATGAACGGGGGCGGGCCCGTGAAGATCTCCGCGCTGCGGGCCCGCGTTGACGACGAGGAGCTGCGCATCCGCGGCATACTCGACGAACCGTGGAAGCCGACGGATTTCCGTGGCCATCCACACCCAGGTCAGAAGTACAAGCATGGATGGATCCCGATCGGTGGTTCTGCCGGCGACATGCGACAGGCGTTGAGCGACGCAAAGGACATCGACGAGTTGAATGCCGCGCTGGCCGGCGAAGCGAAGCGGATCACCGGCCGGGATATCCACGCTGACCTGAGTGGACTGGATGTAGATGTTGCCCGGGAGTATGGCGAGGGGATCGCGCGGGGCCTGGAGCGCTTTCCTGACGCAACGTTGACCGGCGTATATACGTACGGCCCAGGTTCTCGCCAAAGCAAAGCAGGATCGGAAATGCAACGCCTGCACCCTGACGCGTCGGCGGTCACGCAGGCCTATGGCGTGATGGAAGGCGGCCGGTTCATCGTCAGCAGCAATATCTACTTCAATGCTGGCCCGGCCGCCGACTCGGCCGCGTTCCGCGCCGGGCGCGAGCAGGCCCACGCTGACGGCTTCCTCGTAACCGGCACGCCGATGGGAACCGCGCTGCACGAGTTCGGCCACGTGGTGACGAATCAAACCGGGTCGAAGAGAACCGTCTACGACAGCGCTGTCACTGACGCCGAACATGCGGGCATTGCTCCGTCGGCCTATATCTCCCGCCATGTGTCGAAATACGCGTCAAGCGATATGGGCGAGTTCGCAGCCGAAGCGTTCACCGACGTGATGAGCAACGGTTCTGCCGCGTCCGCGACGTCCGAATCGGCGTTTCAGATCTTGGAAGCTGCCTACAAAGCGGGGAAGCGAGCATGACGAGCCGCCTGCCCCCGCAATGTCTTTCGTGCGCCCGGTGGGTGTCGCCACTAGACAGCGTGGCCACGGCCGTGGCTGTTGATGATGGCGCCAAGCAGACCTGCAAAGCCTTCCCCGGCGGTATCCCGGATGCCATCTGGTGGAACCAGGCCGACCATCGCCAGCCCTTTGACGGTGACCACGGCCTCCAGTGGAAGCCGAAGGATGGGGCCAAGTTCCCTGAGTGGGCGCGGCCGTGAGCGTCATGTATGCCACGGCCGCCGAACTGGCCTCGTTCCTGAAGCAGGACGTCGACACGTCCACGGCCACGCTGGCGCTGCAGGTCACGTCGCAACTGTTCACGGTGCGGGCCAACACGGCGTTCCTGCCGGTGACCACGACGTTCCAGGTCGAGGGCTACGGCTACCGGCAACTACGGCTGCCGTTCCGTCCGGTCACTGCGGTATCAGCGGTGCGGGTCATCTCGGCCGCCGCGGGCACGACCACGTTGACCGACTACACCCGGATCAAGTCGGTGCTGTACCGGCTGGCCGGCTTCGGCGTACCAGGGGCGTTCCCGCCGGACATGGTCGAGGTGGACCTGACGTACGGGTACGCGGCGGTGCCCGACGACGTGAAGGGCGCTGTCCTCGAGTCGGCAGGGGCGGCCTACATCAGCCCGGACATCACCACGAAGACCGAGTCGATCGACGACTACTCGATCTCCTCGGCGGCTGAGAACGGTGGCGTGTCGCTGTCGAAGGCGGCACTGGCCCTGGCCGACATGTACCGCGGCACCTTCGCCGCCTGAAGGAGGCGAACAGTGACTGACGCCGACCAAGCAGAACCGGTGGTGGGTTGGGTGGTGCTCGACCCGGACGGCAACGTGGTGGACTCCGGGCCGCCGATCAGCCTGGAGATGGCCACGAGCATGGGTGAACCGGAAGAGGACGACTGATGGCAGCCATCGACCAGACCATGGTCTCGAACATCCTGAACGCGACCACGCCGACGGGTACGTCCGGTGCGCCGGGCACGTACACCGCGCTGGGCGCCGGGGCGATGAAGGTGCGTCTCAACTCCACCGCGTCGACCGCGGCGGCGGCCGGGACGGAGATCGCCTCCGGCGGCGGCTACACCACCGGCGGCACCGCGGTGTCGGCGGCATCGACCGCGTCGTCGGCCGGGTCCGCGGTGACGCTGCCCAAGACCACCGCGCTGTCGTGGACGAACTCCTCCGGCGGCGCGTGGTCGATCGTGTCGATGGACCTGACGTCCAACGGCGGTACCCGGGCGTGGTTCGGCAACTTCACCGGCCAGCCGATCAGCGTGGCGAACGGCAACACGTTCCAGATCGCCGCCGACGCCGTATCGATCAGTCTCACGTAGGGGCGTCCGGTAATGGACTTTTACATCACGACTCCGGTCGGCCCGTTTGCCCCGGCGATCGGTAACGCGTTCAACACGTTCACCGCTCGGCAGGATGTCTCTCCGCAGCCGCTGCCGGTGGTCAACGCGAACGCTGCCCGGCCCGGTCTGAAGGTCAAGATCGAGGCTGAGGGTGAGTTCTCCACCACCGGCACTCCGACGCTGTCGATCGGCTGCTACATCGGCACCGTTGCTGGGGTCATCACCACAGTCCTCGCTGAGTACACGGCGGCGGCGACCGGTACGACGGCTGCGTCGTGGCCGTGGCGGCTGGAGTATCGGGGCATTTTCACGGCCGTCGGCACGACCGGGACGATGGTCGGCATGGGCGAGGTCGAGTTGGGCACCAGCCTTACCGCGGTGTCGGCCATTCAGATCCCATCGACTTTGGCGCTGCGGACGATCACGTGGGACACGACAATCGCCCGCGCGATCGGTGTCTGCGCCACGTGGGGCACGTCCAGCGTCTCCAACCAGATCAAGACATACAACCTGTCTGTGCTGCTACTCAACTGAAGGGTCGACATGGCTGCTGGCTATAGCTTCACCCGCGCAGGTCTGGACAATCAGATGGGAGGTCTGGTCACTGCGGTCCGGGATTCGCTGATCGCGGTCGTCGCGTTCAAGGTGCTCCTTGACGACTCGACGATCCTGAGTGACACCTTCCTGCAGGCCGCGCCGATCTCCTACACCTCCACCGACACCACTCAGATCCGGGCCGCGTTCGCCGACCTGGCCAAGCTCAACGACATCTCCCGCGCGGCCGCTACCCAGTCGGCGACGAACGATTTCTGGTTCAACGCGAAACACCTCGCCGGCCCGAACTTCCACTAGCCCTTGAGGTGAGCCGTGGCGCTCGCGATTGATGCCTCCTCTCCCGCGGTCGCCACCAACACCAGCAACACCATCAAGACCGTCACCACAGCGTCGTTCACGCCACCGGACTTCTCCACGGTTGTCGCGTTGTGGTGCGGCAACTCAACCCTGAACGACAATCCGCCCGACCCGCCCGCTATCACCGACAGTCTTGCCCCGGATCTGGCCTATGTCGCCGGGGACTGGCAGTCCCGCAACGTCACGCCCACCGTCAACGGTCAGACCATGGCGTGGGGTGCTCCGGTCGACACCGGCGCAGCCATGACCGTCACCGTCACGTCCGGCACGTTCGCGTCGGAGTTCCAGTCAGCCCTGCAGATCCAGGTCCTCACCGGCGCCGATCCGACCACGCCGGTCGGCGCCCATGGCCGCGGCGGCTCGACGTCCGCGTCGGCGGTGGCGGCCACATTCCAGGCCACCGCCACCGACTCGTGGGGCTTCATTGCCGTCACCGATTGGGACGCGCTTGGGTCGATGACGGCCGGTACCGGTTGCACCCTGATCGCGACCGGCACGATCCCGACGACACAGATCAGCTACGGCTTCTTCCGCCGCACCACACCTGACGGTGTCAACGGCGCAGACACCGCCATGAACGTCAACCTGGCGGGCTCGTCGTCGAACGTCTCGTGGTCCTACATCGAGATCGTTCCGCCGCCGCCGGTCCAACTCATCGACTACGACCCGCCGCCACCGTTCCTGCCGGCGTACCTGACCTACCAGCTCGCCGAGATGATGTGGGCTCGCAACACCCACACCACCGACAATGGGTACCCGCAGAACCTGATCGCCGATGCGTCGCCGAAAGCGGTCTTCACCCTCGGCCCCGGCGCGGCGGTTTCGCCGACGTTCACCGCTCCCACCGGCACTCTGATCACCGTCCGGTTCGCCGGCAACAACGCCACCGGGGCTCCACCGTCGGTGCCGACGATCACGGACAGCCTCGGCACACCGCTGACGTACACGCTGCGACAGTGGCAGTCCCGCGCCGACTCGCCCACAGTGGACGGTCAGGCCGCGGTATGGACCGCCGTGTCCACCGGTGTACCGATGACGATTTCGGTCACCGGCCACTCCGACGCGGCGAACTCCCAGTGCGCGATCAAGGTGGACTACACCACGATCGCTGGGTGTACCGCGGGCGTCAGCGGTAAGGCCGGGTCGGCTGGGGCGTCGTCGATCAGCCAGTCGTACACGGCGTCGGCCGATGGTGGACAGGTCATGGCCGCCATCTGCGACTGGACCGTGCAGGGCTTCCAGACCGTCGGTGCCGGGTGTGTCAACGACGGCACCAGTTCCATCGGCACCTCCATCTCGTGGGGGTTCCTGCACCGCGCGGTCGCCGACGACGTCGGTGGCGTGTCGAACTCGTGGTCAACGACGTTGCGCGCGTCGTCGAACAACCTGGCCTGGGTATGGCTAGAGGTTCTGCCACCGGTCGGGTCCAGCACCATCTCCGGTACAGCGACCCTGACGGGTGCAGGCGCTTTGGATGCGCCGGCAACGCAGTCAACCCTGGCGACCCTGACCGGTGCTGGTGCGTTGACGGCCCTTGCGGTTGAGTCGACGGGCGCCGCGTTCTCTGGCGTCGGAGTCCTCACCGCCGCCGCCACCCAGGCCGTGACCGCTGCACCGGCGGGAGCCGGTGCACTGTCCGCCAACATTGTTGAGTCAGTCACGGCGGCCCTGGTAGGTGTCGGTGCCGTGACCGCACCGGTCATCGAATCCGTCCGGGCCACACTCGCCGGCGCTGGCGCACTGACCGCCCCTGCTGTACAGGGATCCGCGGCCACTCCGGCCGGCGCTGGTGTCCTCACGGCCACAATCACCGAATCCGTCACCGCCACCGTGGCCGGTGCCGGCGCGGTTACAGCACCCGTGGTCGAGTCGGTCACGACGACGCTGACGGGTGCCGGGGTACTCATCGCGTCGTCGGGAAGCGTCGTCTCCGGCACGGCAACCCTGGTCGGCACCGGTGCGTTAACCGCCCTGGCTGTCGAGTCGACCGGCGCCGCGTTAACCGGCGCCGGGACGCTGACCGGCGCCGCGAGGCAAGCGGCGACCGCGGCCTTCACGGGTGCGGGCACGCTCGCCGCCGCTTCCACTGAGTCAGTTGTCGCGGCCGCCTCGGGTGCCGGGGTTCTGACCGCCATTGCCACGGTGTCCGGATCCAACACCGCGATCCTGACCGGTGCTGGAACTCTGACCGCTAACGCAACATTGCGTACCACCGCCACATTCGCTGGTGCCGGCGCGCTCGCCGCCCCGGCAACCCAGAGCACCACTAAGACTCTGGCTGGCGCCGGAGCGCTGTCCGCGGCGGGCGTCATCACCGGCTCCGCGTCGCTGAGCGCCGCGGGTGGTCTTCTGGCAGTGGTGGTTCAGGCCGCCGTCAACACCGGCACGGGTGCGGGCGCCCTGGTTGCTGCCGCATCGGTGAGTGGTGCTTCCTGTTCCACGCCTCGCCCCGACACCGGTGTGACCGCCCGTCCGGGCGCCGGCACCACCGCCTACGCCCTAGCGACCACCGCCCGCCCCGGCTCGGGCATCACTGCCCGCCCGAATACAGGTGTGACCAACGATCCTTGCTGAGGAGGCGACATGTCCGCCTCCACGGTGCTGGCTCGCGGCCGCGCTGCTGCCATCGCGCTGATGGTCGACGCCTGCACCATCCAGCACGTCACCGGGTCGACCACGAACACCACCACGGGCCAGGTCACCCCGACGTACTCCACCGTCTACACGGGAGCGTGCAAGATCCAGGGCGGCCAGTCCGACTCCGGCCAGGACGTCGGCGAGGCGCACCTGGCGGTGCTGAGCCTGACCGTGCACGTGCCGATCTCGGTGACCGGCGTCGTGGAGACCGACGTGGTGACGATCACCGCCTGCGTCAACGACCCGGAACTGGTCGGCCGCGTGTTCCGGGTGCTCGGCCCGGTCCACAAGTCCTACGCCACCGCCCGCCGGCTGCCCGTGATCGAGGTGACGTCCTGATGGGCGACGTGACGATCAGCATGTCGGGCTTCGACCGGATCCGGTTGGCCGGCGACGAGGACTGCGGCGTGTCGCTGACGTGCGGCTACGACGAATGCTGGGACGGCGGGCTCCCGTTGGCCTACCTGATCCCGTACTCCGGCTACCGCGTCTCCTATGACGACGACCCGAAAGTGGTCGTGGTTCAGACTGTGCCCGCGCTGCTCGCCGTCGCCCGCAACCACCTCGACAAGCTCCATGCGGGCGGGTCCTGATGGGCGCCCGCATTCATGGCGCGGACGAACTGATCGCCGACCTCGACAGCGTGCCGGACCGCAGCGTCGAGACGTTCAAGAAGGTCGTCGGCCGAGGTGCGTACAACGTAAAAGCCGACTGGCGCAAGGCGTGGGAAGCGATCCGCGCTCCGCGCACGCACATCCCGCATCTGGTGCGCGGCATCGGCTATGACGTCACGGTCACTGGCACGCTGATCAGCGCCGAGATCGGTGTGGATCCGCGCAACCGTCAGGCGTTCCTGGCGAAGATCATCGAGGACGGCACGCTCACCAGCGCCCCGCATCCCGGCCCGGTGCCCGCCCTGGACGCGGAGATGCCCCGCTTCGAGGCCGCCGTGGCCAAGGCGGCGCAGGAACTGCTGGACGGCACCGGATGACCGGGCGTCGGTGGTGCGTGCGTGACCCTGGGTCCTATCCCGGTTCCTCCGCTCGCGCGGTGTGCAGCACTACGCACCCGAATTCCACTGCCACCACCAACGTCCGCCGTCAACCATACCGGCGGCGAGTGCCATGAGCGACCAGCTCGACGAGCTGCACGCGCAGGCCGCACTAAGCCTGCTGGGCACCGCGCTGGGCGCGGTCGTCCCGCCAATCCCCGTCTACGACGGCGCCGTACCGAACCCGACCCCGGCGCCGCCGTACGTGCTGGTGTACGCCTCCATCGGCCGGCCCTACGGCACGAGCGGCCTGGGCAACACGCTCGTCTCGACGTCGCCGACGATCGCGGCCCGGTTCAAGTGCAAGTGCGTGGGGCTCAGCCCCGCCGCGGCCCGGGCCGTCGGGATGCAGGTCCGCTCGGCTCTGCTGGACCAGCGGCCCACGATCGCCGGACGCAACTGCGGCCCGATCCACGAGGACAACGACCCCGGCCCACCCGACCGGGACGAGTCGCTCGGGCAGGTCCTCATGGTCCAGGACCTCGACTACGTCTTCTACTCCACCGGCTGAGCCGGCTCAATCCCTGTCCACTTAGGAGGCGCGTCGGATGACGCTGCAAGTTTCACAGTCGATCGTCGGCCCGGCGGGCCAGACGACGCTGCAGACGCCGACGCCATTGACGCCGGCGGCCACCGACACCATCGACCAGTCGAGCTTCGGCCCGAATGGGCTGAACATGTTCGTGGTCACTACCGGCACGCAGACGGATGTGACGATCGCCGACCCGACCGTCACTGATGTCGGCTACGCCGGCACGGTCCCGACGATGACGGGTACAGCGACCGGGCACAGGACGGTGTTCATACCGAGGACGGCCATCAATCCGGCGTCGGGGTTGGCCACGATCACATTCTCGGGCGCCCGGACCGGCGTCACCTACTACCTGTTTAGGGCTTAGCCCGTGTTCGCCGTTGTCCGGCATCCGGACATCGAAGCCCTAGGGACCGTTCCCGAGTCCGCCCTGGAATATCACCGCCTGCGCGGCTGGTACCGCGTCTCGGACTGGCGCGAGGAGCCCTCCGCCTTCCACCTGCCTGAGTTCGCCGAGGTGTTCACCGACCTCGACGCGCCACCCGAACCCGACAACGAGTCCGAAGTGGATGACGAGTCCGAAACAGAGCCAACCGTCGAAGATGAGGAGCAGGCATGAGCGTCGTCATCATCGACGGCCGGGTCAAGGTGTTCTGGATGACGGCGTGCGTCAACATCGCGCTGCCCACCGTGACCGAACTGACCACCGGCACCGACCTCACCAGCTACATCCGTCCGGACGGGCTGGACATCGGCATGACGACCGGCTCCGTCGACGTCGGCAACGTCGGGTCGACGTTCACCCTGACGCGCGCCGGCCGGCGGGTGCCGACGATCCAGTTGGGCTGCCACCACGATGCGACGTCCGGGTCGACGGACCCGGCGTGGAACCTGCTCGTCTATCGCGCCACCGGGTTCCTGGCAGTGCGCACCGGCGTGCTCACAAGTACGGCGTTCGCGACCGGGCAGGGTGCGGGCGGCACGACTGGGGAACTGCAGGTGTATCCGGTCGAGGTGGCCGAGCACACCCCGGGCAAGCCGGCGCCGGACACGTCGTGGGATTTCGACGTGCCGCTGATGGTGTACCTGGACCCGTCAACCCGGTCTGTGGTCGCATGACGGATTTCGATCAGGTCAAGAAGCTCGCGTCGAAGCGGCGGCGGACAATCCCGCTGTGTGTCGACGGTGCTTCCCAGGATGAGCATGAGGTCCTGGAACGTCGCCTCGCAGCGACGCCGCCGCCCGTCAGCCTGGGGGACACGACCCGTCGGGATCTGGCGGAACAGATCGTCGCCGTCGAGGAACGCATGCGCGAGGCCACCTTCGAATTCAAGCTCGAGGCATTGCCGGTGCGTGGCGAGGGCTGCTGGGAAAGCCTCGTGGGCAAGCAGCCCGACAGAGACGATGGCGAGAGCGACGACGCGTTCCGGCAGAGATTGTTCCCCTGGTTCGCTGAGGTCGTCTCCCGCACCGTCATCGATCCGGTGATGACGCCCGATCAGGTCGGCGAACTTGTCGACGACCTAAACGAAGCGGCCTGGATGGAGCTGATCAACGGCTGCCTGGAGCTCAACCGCGGGCTGCTGAACGTCCCAAACTCCAGCGCCGCCTCCGAACTGATCGGGACCTCCGGGCAGACGTAGAGGCGGCACAGACCTGGGGCGTCTCGTACTCCCGGTTCCGTGGCGATCCGGCCGTGTCCGAAACCGTCTACGAGTACGACGACGCCGGCCGCCTCGTCCGCTCGGTGACGACGGCGGAGCCGGACTGGACCGACTACGACCGCGGCCTGGCGCTGGCCCTGGCCGCCGAGCGGGCCGAGACGTGCCAGCAGTGCGGGCACCCGATGTCGGTGTGCCGGGATCCCGCCACGGCGCAGACGTGGACGGTCGTGCAGGACGTGTGCCAGCCCTCCGTGGTGGCGCAGGTCGTCGCGGAGCAGGCGCATGAGGCGAAGAAGCGCGGCGTGGTGATCTCGACCCGGCGGACAAGCTGAGCGGAGGTCCACTGTGGCCCGACGCAAAGTCTCAGTGGCCCTCGAGTTGGAAGCCGCCCAGTTCAACGCCGAGGCCCGCGGTGCCAGCGCCACCGTCAAGGCGGTCAAGAACGAGGTGCAGGACCTCGACAAGGCGGCCCTGCTGGCGCAGAAGGGCGTCGCGCACCTCGGCGACAAGACCAAGCACACCGCCGCGGACATGGCGGTGCTGAAGTCCGAGATCAAGCGCGTCGAGGCCGAACTGCGTGACCTTGCCCGCGAGTACGAGAAGACCGGCGACGCCGCGGTGCTCTCGGCGATGCGGCAGAAGACCGCCGAGATGAACCGCATGAGCTCGGTGCAGCGCACCATGGACCGGCTGAATGCGTCACAGCAGAAGAGCGACGCCGCCAAGACGATGGGCACGCTCAGGGAAGAGATCAAAAAGGTCGAGGACGAGCTGAAAAAGCTCGCCGTTGAGTACGAGCGCGCAGGCAGCGTCGCGACCGGAAGCCTGTACCAAGAGCGCCAGGCCGCGATCAGGGATCTGCGCGGCATACAGGCGCTGGTCGAGAAGAAGGCGACACAGGTCACGAGCAGCGGCCTGTTCGGCGGCGGTGGCTTCGGCGGCGGCCTCGGCGGGAGTGGTGGCCCGGCACTGATTGCCGGACTCGTATCCCTCGTCGCTGCGTCGGCGCCGGCGATCGGCGCCGCCGTCGGCGGTGCGGTGCTGGGCGCGGTCGGCAGCGGCGGCATCATCGGCGGGATCGTCGCCGCCTCGAAGAACAGTGGCGTCCAGGCGGCCGCGTCGCGGTTCGGGCAGAGTGTCAGCAAGGACTTCTTTGCCTCCGGCGACGCGTTCGTCGGCCCGGTCGAGCAGTCCCTGAACATGCTCGCCGACACCGTGCATCACCTTGGCCTGAAGGAGGCCTTCGCCACCGTCGCGCCCGAGGTCACCGACATCGCCCACGGTCTTAGCGGCATGGCGACCAGGTTCATGCCCGGGTTCAACGCCGGCCTGAAGGCCAGCGTCCCGGTCCTGCACGAGTTCTCGCAGGACCTGCCCGACGTCGGTGCCGGTCTGGGCTACATGTTCGAGCAGATCGGCAAGGGCAAGGGCAACGTCGAAGGCATGCGCCTGATCATGGGTGCGCTGGTGGGCACCGAGCATCTGCTGGGCAACGTGACCCGAGCCCTCTCCGACGAGTACGACCACCTGCTCAACGTCGGCGTGCGGGTCGCTGACGGGCTGGCAACGCTGCCGCTGGTCGGTGGCATGTTCCGGCACGTCAGCGAGGATCTGCACAACCTGCAGGACCCGGCCAACCAGACCGTCGCCGTGATGCAGAGGGTGGGCTTCGCCGCGGACTCAACGGTGAACCCGAACCTGGCGGCCGCGAGGAGCGCGGCCGGCCTCGGTGACGCCTACGAGAAGGTCGGCGCCCACGCGAAGCTCATGGAGATGACCACGGCGGGCCTGGCAGCGGAGACCGCCGCGTACGTGCGTCGCCTCGACGATCAGGCCAAGGCTGTGGACGCCAACAAGCTGGCCTTCGACGATCTGATGAAGACCCAGAGCGACTACCTGAACCAGATCCTCGGGTCGAAGAACGCGATGCTGGGGTGGAAACAGGATTGGCTGGGATTGGCCGCCTCCGTGAAGGAACACGGCCGGACCCTGAACACGAACACCCAGGACGGACTGGCCAACGCGCAGGCGCTGCTGCAGTTGGCCGCCGACGCGCAGCGCGTGCGGGACGAACTTCTCAAGAGCCCCGCGACGGCCAGTACCGCCAACTCGGCGTACCTGTCGATGATGAAGAAGCTCGAGCAGTTCGCCGTCAAGCTGGGCCTGTCGAAGAAGGCGGCCCACGATCTGCTGTGGCAGCTGGAGCAGTTTCCGGGAACGATTACCGTTGGAATCGACATTGTCACCGGCGGCGAATCTCACGCAGGGGACAAGCCGCACGGGGGGTCGAAGCCTCCGGCGAAGAAGTCGACGCCACCACCGGATGACAAGGTGCCCCCGCGGGCCGCTGGTGGCGATGTCTTCCCCGGCATCCCGTACAAGATCAATGAGCGCGGCTACGAGACGGTGACGTTCCCCGCGGCCGGCACGGTGCATCCGGCGAACCTGGTGCCGTGGACGGGCTCCGGCATGACAATCGCCGGCGGCGGGAGCCGCACCATTACCGTGATCGTGAAGGACACGTCGGGCCGCACGCTGCGCGCCGAGGTGATCCAGGACGCGCGCGACCGGGGGCTGGCCGAGTCTGTCATCCAGGCTGCGTACCCCTGATGCCCTCCGACGGCACACTGTGGGGCTCCACTATCACCGTCGAGGTGAGTACGACAGCCGCCACCGTCGACCCTCCCACGTGGATGGACATCTCCCGGTACGTGTCATACCGCGAGGCCGGCGCGCCGCTGACGGCGAACGGTCGCCAGACGGACCTCACCGGCGACGAGCCGGCGCAGCTGACGCTGGCGGTCCGCGACGACGACCACACCTTCGCCGCCGGCGACGTGCTGCGCCAGGGCCGTCGGATCCGGATCCGTGAGCACTTTGGACTGTCCACGTTCGACCTGATCGACGCGGAGATAACCCAGCCGACGGTGTCGGTGCCGATGCACATCGTCGACGGGTCACAGGCCGAGGTCACCGTGACGGTGGCCGGCACGGACCTGCTGGGCCGTCTGCGCCAGGCGCGGCCGTTCATCAGCACGTTGGCGGCGCACATCATCGCCAACGGTGGCAGTGCGCTGAAGGCGTACTACCCGATGAACGACGCCACGTTGCCGCTGCATGAGGCGTTCGGCCGGTACCCGACCCTCGGGGTCGGCCTGGACGCCACCTCCACCGGATTTGTCAGCGGCCGTCCGGTCGCGCCGACTGCGAATGCGGGTACGCTCGGCGCCGATGACGCCCGCGTGATCGGCCCGACGTACACCTGGACGGGCGTCACCATCACCGGGTTCCAGCCGCTGCACTCCGACTGGCGGGCCAGCCCGTTGGCGGTGACCGCAGCCCAGTACGTGACCGTCGTGATGTGGGTCAAGCTCGACTACGACATCACCATCGCCACACTCAACTCCAGCCTGCTGCCGTTCCAGGTCTCGTGGGACGAATCCGGCGGTGGCGTGGGAGGCTTCCGGTTCGAGCCGGAGTTCGCAGCCAACGGCTCGTGGCAGGTGCTGCTCAGCTCCACCAGCTTCAGCAGCTCCACAGGCACGTTCAAGGGTCCCGTGATCGTGCCCGGCGTGGCGTATCCGATCGCGATCCAGGCAGCGTTCTCCCCCGACCCCGCGCATGTACCGCACGTGCTGGAGTGGTGGGTCGGCTCGACCCGCGTTGTCGACACGTCCGTCACCGGCTCGGGCGTGGACCTGTCCATCCGGGACCTGTGGGCGCCGCTGCGCGCCGTGAACGGGCTGATGGGCCATTTGCAGATCTACGTCGGCGACGTCAACGCGTTCACCTTCGCCGACTTCCAGGCTCAATACCAGATCGGCCTGTACGGGCTGGAAGGCCAGCTGACCGGCGCGCGGGTCAACTCGATCCTCGACTACGCCGGCTGGGCGTCCAGCGCCCGCGACATCGACCCGGGCCTGGCCCGGATGGGCGTGGCGCAGCTCGGCGGCAAGGACCCGCTGACCTGCCTGGAAGAGGCGCGCCGCACCGAGCAGGGCCGACTGATGTCCGAGAGCCGCTTCGGCAGTCGCCGCATCCGCTACCTCGACCGCCAACGCACCTACAACCTGTGAGCGAGGGGCCATGGCGGTAACGGATCTGAACTCGATCGCCGCGGGCATCATCGGGCCGGCGACGGTATGGGGGAAGGACTCCGCCACCGCCGAGCAGGCCGGCACGCCACACACCCCGTGGTACGGGACCGGCATCATCGGGGCCGGCGCCGCACCCACAGGCGCTCTCAATGGGGCCACGTTCACCGCACCCGTCAACGGCGCTATCGGCATGCCCTCGGCAGTGTCGGGCAAGCTCGTGTACCTCGAGCGGATGGCCGCGGTGCAGACCGGCAACGTCGGGCACCTGTGGCTCATCGACCGGATCTGGGGCAACGTCCCCGTGGTCACGACCACAACCGGGCAGGCGATCACCGCGCCGACGTGGCCGGCGCGGGACGTGTCCGCTTCCACCAACGGCGCCGGGGTGATGCTGGCGCTGGAGTGTTCCAGCGCCAGCGGCAACGGCAGCCCGATCACCAATACCACGGTGACGTACACCAACTCGGCCGGCACGGCCAGCCACACCGCGACCCTGGCCAGCTTCCCGTCCACGGCGGTTGCCGGCACGTTCGTGCCCTTCTCGCTGCAGGCCGGCGACGTCGGGGTGCGTACGCCCACCACCATCACGCTCGGCACGTCCTACGTGTCCGGCGCCGTGCACCTGGTGGCGTTCCGACTCATCGCCGAACTACCGATGCCGATCAGCAACACCGGCTTCGCCTCGGCGTTCCCCGGCAACGGGCTGCCCACGATCTGGGACGGCAGCGTCCTGCAGCTCGTGTACTGGCCGGCCAGCACCGCGCTCGGCTCGGTCGCCGGGTCGATGACGTTCTGCCAGGTGTGAGGCATGGGCAAGGCGTCACGCTATGGGCTCCTGCTGGGCGACGATTCGGTGACCGCCGACCTGCTGGTGCCGCGGATCGAGTTGGACCAGGCCGCCCGGCCCACCGTGGCCGCCGTCATGACCGACTGGTACTTCGGCGCCACCGCGGTGGCGCCGGTACAGATCCCGTTCTCGTGGATCTCCACCCCCGCGCAGTGGCGCAGCGACCGCCCGTTTACCTCGGCGGCCATCGCGGTCACCGGCGGCACCACCGTGTACGCCTCCGATGAGGACTCCCGCACCGAGTTCGGCGACAACCAGTACGCGGCCACGCTGGATACCGACACCCCGGCGGATGCGGCGAGCCTGGCCGCGCACGCGATGTTCTACTACGCCACCGATCCGGCCGGTGTGCCGCGGCGGCGCTTCACCCGCCTCGTGTTCGTCCTCAACGCGCGCACGCAGCCCGAGCAGTGGCGCATTGTCAACGTCCGTCAGGGCGACCGGATCACGATCACCGGCGCGCCCGCGACGTGGCCGGCGAGCGTGCTGACCCAGGTCGTTGACGGCATCGCCCACTCGATCGGCTCCGACGCCCGTCAGGTGGCGTGGCTGACCTCCCCGGTGATCGGTGAGGTCGACGGCACGCCCGGCCCGTGGTTCCGCCTCGACGCCAGCCTCATCGGCGGCACCGACAAGACCCCGTTCTGACGGAAGGGACTGCTCGTGGCCGTTGTCCCCACGCCGCCGGACTGGTCCGGTGGTGGTGCCGTCACCACGACGCAGCTCAATCAGCTCGCCCAGGCCGTGACGTTCCTGCAGAACCCGCCGCGGTTCCGGGGCCGCCAGACGAGCGCGCAGACCCTGACGTCCTCGGTGTGGGCCTCGATCCTGCTCGACACCGAGGACATCGACCAGGACCCCAGCGGTACGACCGGCCACTCCACATCGACGAACACGTCCCGGTTCACGGCCGTGTATGCCGGCTGGTACCTACTGCCTGGCAGCGGTGTCGGCCAGTCGTCGATGGCCACCCCCTCAGGGCGCCGCGGTGCCCGGTGGGCGGTCAACGGGTCCGCCGTACGCGGCTCCGGGCAGCTGTTCCTGACGACGAGCACGGCGGCCGGCGCGATCAACGCCCGCGGCATCCTCGTGTTCCTCGGCGTCGGTGACTACGTCGAGCTGCAGGGCTTCTTCGAGGGTGGCGGCACGCTGCTGCTCAGCGTCGGTGACCATCTCGAGCCGTCGGCCGACGTGATCTGGGCGAGCAACCCGTGATCGTGCACCTCCGCCTGCAGTCGCCGACGCAGCGTCGCTCCGTCCTCATCGATCGGACCGAGGCCGCCGAGCGTGCCGCCGAACTGCGCGAAGAGATGGGCTTCCCCGACGACTGGATCGAGGGCGACGCCTACGACTGCGCTGTCTCCCACGAGCCGGTGCACACCGATTACTGGCGCTCCCTGACCGAGGTCCAGGCCGAACTGCGTCAGGTGCGCGCCCGGGTGGCACTGCTGGCCGACCAGCTGCGTCAGGCGCAGGCAACGATCGTCGAACTGAGCGGAGGCCGCGATGGCCTTGTGGCGTGATCTTGCTTCGTGGCGTGGTCCGACCGCCAACCAGGGCGGGGCCATGGTGGAGCACCGCGGTCTGGTCATCCACATCGCCGAGGGCTACTACGAGGGCACGATCTCTTACCAGCGCAACCCAGCCGTGGACGTGTCCAGCCACTTCGTGGTCAGTGACGGGGCCAAGGGTCAGGGCGCCGACGGCGCGATCGCCCAGGTCGTCGACACGGACGTGACAGCGTGGACGCAGCGCGCCGGCAACGGGCACTGGCTCTCCGCCGAGTTCGCCGGGTTCACACCGCAGCCGCTGACGAGCGCCCAGGTCGAGTCCTGCGCCCGCCTGCTGGCCAAGGCGCACCGCGTCTACGGCGTACCGCTGCAGGTCGCCACAAGCCCCGACGGGCGGGGCCTGGGTCATCACTCGATGGGCAGCCACCCCGGCTTCCCCGACGACTGGGGGCACAGTGACTGCCCCGGGCCGGCGATCATCGCGCAGAAGCCGGCCATCGTCGCCCGCGCCCAGCAGATCATCATTGACGGAGGCAACATGACGATCATCGACATGGTAGGCACGAAGCTCAGCAGCGGCATGAGCCTCAACGACGCGATCACCCGCATCCTGGGCCGCCTCCCGGCCGACCTCGAGGCCAAGTTCGCGGAGGTCCTCACCGCGGCCCACAACGATGCCGAGACCGACGCCAGTATCTCGGACGCCGCCGCCGCGAAGATCGCGGCCGCACTCGTCGCCGTGCTTCCGACTGACGTGTCCGGGCTGAGCGCGGCGGAGATCGCGAAGGCGGTCAACGACGACGAGGCCGCCCGGCTCCAGTCGTGACGCACCCGGCCGGCGAGTACGACCGCGGCAGGGTCGACGGCGACATCGCGGCGCGACTGGAGGCCCACGACCACCACTTCGACGCCATCAACGGCTCCCTGGCCAAGCTCGCCCAAGAGATGCACCTGCAGACCCTGGCGGTGCAACGCCTCGGCGATCAGGCCGAGGCCGCCGCAAGAACGGCCCTGGCCACCGCGGCGGCGCTGAAGGCCGCCGACGAGACGCGCCGCGCCCAGTCCGAACAGCGCTGGTCCCCGATCCAAAAGCTCCTCGCCGTCGTGGCCGGTGTCGCTGCGATCGTTGCCACGATCGTCGCCGTCAAGGCGCTGCTCGGCTAAGCACCACCCCGCGGCCCGGACCCCGCCGTGGGCAGCACAAGCCCTCGAATGGCGGCCGGGATGCACGTCGAGCAGTGGCAGGCACTCGGGATCATCTGTGGAGCCCTGCTCGCACTCTGGGCGCTCCTCACGCAGATTCACCGAAGGGTCCTGAGGCCTGTGTGGCAGAGCTTTAGAAACGCGGCCCAACTGTTGGAGCAACTCACCGGCGACAAGGCCAAGGGCATCCCCAGCCTGATGGACCGCCTCGCCCAGGTGGCCGAGAACCAGCGGGTGCAGGGCACGCAGCTGGCGGCGCACCTGGAATGGCACGGGCAGGAAGCCGAACAGCCACCGGCGACGCAACCAGTGAAGAGCAACGGCCAAGCCGGTAGGTAGTAGTAGTGCGCCCCGGTCGCCTAGTTCGGGAGCCTCCGGCTTGTGTGGCCACACGCGCCTTCGTCTGCCCTTTTCAGTTCGCCGACCGCGTTGGGTGCACCCTGTTCGTCGACCCGCTTGCGCGCCGGAGCGGACCTTGATCGTACAGCAGAATCGCGATTCGCGATTCGCGAACCGGAGGCATCGCAATGGCTGAAGCCACCCAGGTCCGCCATCCGTGGCGGGCCACGCTGCGCACGCTGGTGGCCGCCGCGGTCGCCGCGCTGCCGCTGCTGCCCGAAGCCGCCGCCGATCTACACCTGGGTACCACCGGCACGATCGGGCAGACCTTGGCCATCGCCGCCGCCATCACCCGCTTGCTGGCCCGCCCCGACGTGGAGGCGTGGCTGCACCAGTTCGCGCCGTGGCTGGCCGCCCAGCCGGCGACCGTCATGGTCCAGAACGCCGACAAGACCCTGATGAGGCCCTGATGAACGTCGCCGCGTTCTTCGCCTTCCTCGTCGAAGCTGTGCGCTCACGCGGCTCGCTGATCGCTATCGGCCTGGCCTGCTGGTCCCTCGCGGAGGTCGTCGCCCACTGGCCGTCGTAGGCGAGCTCATGCCCCGGCTGGCCCCAGACCCTGGCCAGCCGACCCCCATCAAGGGAGATGCAACGCCAATGTCCACGACCCGACTACGCGCAGCCCTCGTCCTATCCGCCGTCGCCCTCGTCTTCCTCGCCGCCGGCACCCTCACCACCACACCAGCCGCGTCCGCTGCGGCCACCAGCGACCCCATGGCGGTCGCACAGGGCCAACTGGCGGGCTGCCAGACCTGGCTCGCCCAGCACCCGGGCAGCACCAGCGCGCAGCACACCCGCATGGTCCAGTGCGTCACCGACGAGCAGGCGATCATCGCGGCGCTGAGCGCGGTCACCCCGTCGCCGAGCCCGTCGGCCACGCCGAGCCCCACCGTCGGCCCGACCACGCCGGCGCCGACGAGCGCGCCGCCCACGACGCAGCCGCCGAGCCCGACGCCGTCCCCGACGACGAGCAGCCCCACGCCAACCCCGTCCCCGACGGTGAGCTCCGGCTGGCCGGACGCCACGAACACCGGGGTGCCGTTCGGCACCGTGCTGAGCACCTACACCGGGCCGTGCACGATCACCGTGCCGAACACGCTGATCACCGGCAAGATCATCAACTGCGATCTGGCGATCCGTACGTCGGGTGTGCAGATTAATAGATCAATCATCAACGGCAGCATCGGCGACGGGGAGCCGCAGAACTGCCCGGGCTGTTCGTTCAGCCTGGACCAGGTCGAGGTCAACGCCGGCCCGCAGCAGAACCCGGCCGTGTGGCACACCACGCTGACCGTGACCCGGTCCAACATCCACGGCGGCCAGACCGCGGTCAGCTGCGTGCAGGCCTGCACCGTCAAGGACTCCTGGCTGCACGGGCAGGTCCACGATCCGAACAAGGCCGACCAGCACTTCGGCGGGTTCCTAAGCAATGGCGGCGGATCGCAAGCTACGCCAAGCCTGATCCAGCACAACACCATCGCGTGCGACGTACCGGAGACCACCGTCGGTGGCGGCACCTCGAGCTGCTCCGGTGACATCAACCTCTACGGCGACTTCGGCGGTGTCCGGTACTACTCGTTCATCAACAACCTGCTGGTCGCGCCCACCGACTCCTCGCAGGGTACGCCGAGCTTCTGCGCGTACGGTGGCACGGGCAAGGCCGGCGCGCCCGACCACATCGTCTTCCAGGACAACGTGTTCATGCGCGGCCTGCCTGGCGACGGTGGTAAGGCGCACTGCGGCTACTGGGGTGCGGCGACGAGCTTCGACGTCAACGCGCCGGGTGATGTGTGGACCGGCAACCACTACCAGGACAACGGCGAGGTGATCCCCGCCCCCGGCCCGTGACCGGAGAACTGCCATGAACGGCGACTAAGCTCGTACCAGCAAGGCCGGTAGCTCAGCCAACAGAGCGTCGCCCGCGCTGTATACGCGGACGAAGGTCGCCGGTGAAAGTCCGGCCCGGAACGTCGGTGCCGTCGCGGCGTAGGGCAACTCGGCAGCCCGGCTCCCACGTGGGGAGACACGAAAGGAGCAGGTGCCGGTTCAAATCCGGCCGCCGCACGGCACCGACCAGCAACGCAAAACGGCCCCCACCTCACGGTGGGGGCCGTTTCTGGCGTCTGCATCAGACCTTGGTGCGCTTGCCGAGCCGAGCCCCCCAGTAGGGCTCGGACCGCATCGCCTCCACAGCCTGCGCCGGCGACATCGCCTCCTCGACTGCTTCGATCAGCGGCGCGGCACTGGCCACGACGCTGGTCTCCGCGCGAGTCTCGATCATCCGGATCCGTGCACCCAGCTCGACGAGCGCGATCGCGGCGATGGTCATCAGACCGTCCACGCTGATCGGCCACACGTAGGCGCTGGATCCGTGCTCCCCGTGCTGGCTGACCGTGGCGGTCATGTGCCAGTAGGAGAGCCAGCCGGCCGCGCCGGCCACCCCGAGGGTGGCGACGATGCGGCCGAACGCACCAACCCGTTTCGAGGTCGGCACGCGGGTCAGGATCTCCAGGGAGAGCAGGAGCGCTACGGGCGGCCATCCGGCGATGGCTGCGTTGATCAGGCTCGCCGCGCCGAGGACGTTGGCGGCGATCGAGGCGGTGATGCCGACGAGGACGACGGCTCGGACGATGTTGCGGTTGCGCTTGAGGTCGCGCAGCTTCGCGTTGTTCATGGCTCCTCCTCAGGAGTCTCGGGGCGCCGTTGCGGCGTCCCCCGCGGACGCCGCCGGCTTCAAACCCGGTGCGGTGGTAGCGCTGGCGGAGCGGGATGCTCGACGCCTGCCGCGCTGTGGGTGTGGGTGTTTGGTGCCCCGTGCGGGATTCGAACCCGCCCTCCGTGGCCCGAAGGCCAGTCGCGCACTTCCAGCGTGCTCACGGGGCTGATGGCCGCGCCGATCGGCGCGGCCCGTGATCAGATCATTCGACTTCGCGTAGGCGGGCGATGCCCGCCGAGGCCTTGTGGATCAGGTCTTCCAGGACCGCTACCGCGTCCGCTTCGGTGGCCAGCGCCAGCAGCTGCTGCGCGGCCTCGACCTTGCGCTCGTAGTAGCCGATCCACTCGGTGACGTCCTCGCCGGCCGGCTCCGCTTCGTTGAGCAGTTCGGCTGCGCGCTTCCACGTGGCCATCTGATCGATCATGGATCTCTCCTTGCGTTGAGATGGAGTTGTCAACTTCCGGCTTCGCTATTTACTGTACCACAGAAAACCAGGGGTGAGCAACTATTTTCTGTGGTACGGTCCGAAGTCGTGGAGACGACACCCGCCAAGCGCCCCCGCGGCCGGCCCCGGACCGGACAGACGCCCAAACGCAACATCCGCATCGGCCCCATATGGGACCAGGCCGCCGCCCTGGCCGCCCAGCGCGGCGAGACCATGACCGCGGTCATCGCCCGGCTGCTCGAGCGCTACCTGGCAGAGCATCGGCTGAACGGCTGACGGCGATCACGAGCGTGGATCTGTCACGCTGCGCCCGTGAACCCCTACACGCCGTCTGTCGTCACGACGCCCGCCCCGACCAAGCCCCGCCGTCGCTGGATCTGGCCCGTTGTGATCGCGGCCGTGGCCGTGCTCCTCATCGCCGCGGGCCTGATCGTCTGGGTCGGCCGGGCCGCCAGCTCCACCGTCTCCATCACCGGCTCGGTGCAGGTGACCCTGCCCGAAGACGACATCTGGCCGAGCCCCTGCACCGGCATGGGCGGCTACTCCGACATCGCCGCCGGCACCCAGGTCGTCATCAGCGACGAGACCGGCACCACCATCGCCGTAGGCCGGCTGCAGCCCGGGGTGGCGATCGGTACCCCGCCCGTCGGCCACGCCTGCCGCCTGCGCTTCAGTGTCAACGCCCCGGGCGGGCACAGCTTCTACGGCATCGAGATCTCCCACCGCGGGCGCCTGCAGTACCCGCGCGCCGCTCTGGACCAGCCGTTGGCACTGACCCTCGGCTAGTCGCCGTTACGTGGGGCGGCCCGGCGCATCGCGTCCAGGGCCGCCTCTGCGTTGTCACGGGCCGCGCAGGGCCACTGGTGGCGCCCGTCCAGGTGCGCACCCAGGCACTGCCCGCTCGGGCCGGCGACGTGGGCCTTGAGCGTGTTCATCAGGTCCGTCTCGGCGAACGTGGGGTAGTAGAACCGCTCGGCCATGTCCTGCAGGTCTCCCAACTGCTCGCGGGTCCAGTCCAGCCACCACAGGTGTCCGAGCTGTACCAGGTCCTCACCGGCGACGACCGGTACGGCGGGCGTGGGTTCGTCGGGGCTGGCCGGTCGGATCATC